>Ga0256405_10001238_pt1 | contig 71852 bp, 56 predicted proteins | sample RumenRJG_02DNA_FD_189096 | JGI IMG/M metagenome (GOLD analysis project Ga0256405, IMG submission 189096) | Bovine rumen microbial communities from Lethbridge, Alberta, Canada - RJG_02 | ecosystem: Host-associated > Mammals > Digestive system > Stomach > Rumen | place: Canada: Alberta...
AACGTCTATTAATCAATATGATAAAGTTACAAAAAATATGTCAGACTACCAAATCTATTTGATGGTCTGACAAACTTTTTTCATATGTCCTACATGACGGTCAGAAGGGTTTTTCAGTGCCCTCAAATCTCTGCAAGTCTTGCAAACTTCGGACAATCATAATTTAATATTGGAATTAACCCACTTATTAACTAACTTCGCATGACGAGAAAAAAGCAGAACAATGGATAAAGAAAACCTCAAGAAAATGGATTTGACGCCTATAGAAGACCTCATTCAAGAGGACTTCGGAGCAGTAGGCTCCCCTGAACGTGATCAGTTCGAGAAGGAGTGTGATGCCTTCATCGGAAATCTATCATGAAAAACAAGGTACGAATCACGGCAATCCGGCAGACGGTCTATCCGGATCTGATGGCCCGGTACGAGAACCCCATCACCCATACGTGCGACGTAAGGGAGGGCCAGCAGTGGATCTCCGTATGATCAGCTGCAATGACGGTTTCCGCCCGTTCTCCTTCTATATCGAAGTCATCTAACAAGCGCCTGCTCTTCATCGCAGAATTTTGATTTTCAAATAATTCTGCATAAATTTACCTTGATAATTACAGGTCACGCTTCCAGTATATCACCGAGCAATATGAAAACAATAGAAGTAGTAGCCGCCATCATCCAAAAGGGTGACAAGATTTTTGCCACGCAGCGTGGGTATGGTGATTTCAAGGATTGGTGGGAGTTCCCGGGCGGGAAGATGGAACCGGGAGAAACGCCGGAGGAGGCCCTTGTGCGGGAGATCCGCGAAGAACTATCCGCAGACATCCAGGTGGGCAAGCTCCTGTACACGGTCGAGTGGGATTATCCACAGTTCCATCTCACCATGCACTGCTACATGTGCACGCTTGTGCAAGATGCTTTGCATCTGAACGAGCACGAAGCGGCCCGATGGCTGAGCATGGCAGATCTCCATTCGGTCAACTGGCTGCCTGCGGATGAAATGCTTCTCCCGCTCATCGGGCAGGAGATGAATCAATCCTATAAAAGTATTGATAATCAATGAAAAATACGATAATTTGCGTCATGTTTGCTTGATTCCCTAAGGATTCTTTCGCGCTTCCCGGCGCCGGATGGCGAGGAGGCACAGGACCAGGATGGCGGGAAAAACAGCGGCGGCTAGGATGCCGCTCTGGATGTCGTTTCCGCCGGAGCGGGTGCACAATCCCACCAGGGACGGACCAAAGGTGCCACCGGCGTCACCGGCCAGGGCCAGCAGGGCGAAGAGCGCCGTTCCGCCGCCGGGCATACGGGCCGATGTGAGGCTGATGGAGCCGGGCCACATGATGCCCACGGCCAGGCCGCTCACCATGCAGCCAGCCAGGCTGATCATGGGGATACGGGCCAGGGAGGCGGTCAGATAGGCGGCAAAGGTCAGGATGCCGGCACCGGTCATATAGGCCGACAGGTCCAGGTTCTGCCCCTTCTTTCCATACCACAGCCGCCCGAGCCCCATGCAGAAGGCAAAGCCGCAGGGGCCTGCCAGGTCCCCGATGGCCTTGTCCACGCCCAGGGAGGCTTCGGCGAAGGCCGATGTCCACTGCGCCATGGTGCTTTCGGAAGCGCCGGCGGCAATCATCAGGAGCAGGAAGAGCCAGAAGGTGCGGTTGCGTAGCAGCTGGCCCATCCGCATACCTTCGGAATCGGCCACGATGGGCTCGATGGGGCAAGTGGCGAAATTTACGATGTTATAGAGCGGAATCAGGGCCCACAGGCAGGCCAGGATGCGCCAGTTGTCCAGCCCGAAGACCGTAAAGAAAAGCGTGGAGCCCAGGATGACGCCCACGGCGCCCCAGCAGTAGAAGGAGTGGAGCAGGCTCATCATGCCCTCCTTGTTGGGGAAAGGGCAGGCTTCGATGATGGGGCTGCAGAGCACTTCGATGAGACCGCTGCCCACGGCATAGACGCAGACGCACAGCAGGATCCCCACAAGCGGATTGGGGAACAGTCCCGGCAAAAAGGCCAGTCCGGCCAGTCCCAGGGCCGCTGTCACTTCCGATACGATGATGCTTTTGCGGTAGTCGATGTCCTTGAACTTGGCGCACAGGAAATCCGTCAGCAGCTGCACGGCATAGAAAACGGCCGGAATGAGGGCCAGGTTGGCGATGGAAATCCCATACTCCCGATGGAAAGCCATGAACAGGAGCGGAGTGAAATTCGCCACGATGGCCTGGGTCACGAAGCCCAGGTAACAGGCGAGCTTGGTTTTTCTATAATCTTTCATTCCATTCGTTAATCGTCGGCAAAGTTACGAATAATTGGTTTCTTCCTGGTAGAGAGTCTCGAAAATCGCCTTTAGGCGGGGCGTGTCGCGGATGATGGCACGGAGCTCGGCGAGGGGTTTCTCGTTGGGGGAGCCGGGAATGAGCAGGTGGAGGTAGCCGCCTTCGGCGTATTTCTCGTGGAGGTGTTCCAGCGTTCGCCGCCAGTGGCCTTCTTGGTCCAGTTCGGGGTAGTGCGCCATGCCGTACTGCACCGTCCGGCGGATGATGGTGACGGGGTCGATCATCCGGTCCGCCTCGGCCACGAGAGCACCGTAAAGGCTTCTCGGGGGCGTGGTGGCCGATGCCCGATGGTCTTCGGCGGCCTGGGCGATGGTCTCGATCTGCTCGCGGGTGAACCATTCCGCCAGGCGGGCATCCTGCCGGATGGCCTTCCCGCTTTCCAGATGATGCGTCTTCCGGTCTATCGCCAGTCCCAGGTCGTGGCAGGCGGCGGCCGTGTAGAGGAGTTCCTCGTTGATGTCGTAGGCCTTTCCCATGGTCAGGGCGCGGTCGATGACCATGCGGGCATGGTCTTCCCGGTGCGCCTTGTCAAAGGCTGCGTAGCGGGGGATGACCTCGCGCTCAATGTATTGCTTCAGGGATTCTCGGATCATGTATACTGCAGCAACCTGCCCGTATTGCCATCATCATGACTAGCGGGATAAAGCCACCTTCTGGAGCCGGTCTCCGAGAAAGAGGTTGAGGACCGTCTGGAATTTTCTGTCCCGAAGGTAGGGGAGATTGATATGTGCGGCCTGCGGGAAGAGGCAGATGACCTTGCCGGCCATGATCTGGATGATATGGTCCAGTTTCTCCTGAAGGTCCGGCGTACCCCATCGGTCTCCGAAATACTGCTTGCACACGGAGGTATAGAAACGGTACAGGGTTTTCCTGTCGATGTGGAAGACCTGTTTCAGCATGGGACTGGGTACCAGATGGCTCATGTGGGCCATGTTGTTGAAATCGAACAGGGGGTCTCCGTAGCCGAAGTCGCCCAAATCTATCCAATAGTACTTGCCCCGGGCGGTAATGATGTTGCAGGGGTTGAGATCCCCGTGCAGGCAGGTGGTGACGGGTTCCAGCTGGTCGATATAGCCCAGCAGCCTTGTTTTGATATCGTCCGGAAGCTTTGTGCTGTCGGCAATGAGGTTCCGCGCCCGCAAGGGTACGCTGTCAAAGGTCCGGGTATCGCAGGGAATCGCGTGCAGCGCCTTGGCGCACGCGGCGGTGATGCCGGCAAGTTCCGGCAGCCGTTCGGGATGATCGGCGATGATCCGCCCGAAGGATTCCTTCCCCTGGATTCGCTGGACAATCATGCCGTAGCGTTCCCCGTCCGTTACGTAGTCATAGGGCTGGGCGCACGGAATCCCCATGTCGAAGACCGCCTTGGAACGCTGGAATTCTTCCAGGGACTTCTCAGGGGGAATGCCCGGCTTGTTGAGTTTCAGGATGACCGAGTCATCCGTTTTGTTGTAATAGGACTCTCCGAATCCTCCGCCACCAAATGGCTCCCATTCCTGGAGGTTAATAGTTTTTGCTGTCATATTGAATGTAAAGATATCGTTTTTTTTCGTAACTTGCAATCAAATACGAACGAGATGAATACGATTTGGATAGTGCTGCCCATTCTCACGCTCCTGATGTTCGATCTGGGGTTGACCTTGCGGCTGGAAGATTTCGGAAAGGTTTTTCGCCATCCCGGGCCCATCGCCGTCGCGCTGACGGGGCAGCTGGTCCTGCTGCCGCTCATTGCCCTGGGGCTGGCTTACCTGTTCCGTCTGCCGCCGGTTTTCTTTATCGGCCTGGTGTTGATCGCCTGTTGTCCGGGCGGCAGTTCCTCGAACGTTTTCTCCAAACTGGGCGGAGGTGACGTGGCCCTTTCCGTGATCCTGACGGCGCTCAGCAGCGTGATTACCCTGTTCACGATCCCTGTCGTGATGGGGTGGACCACCCATTTGGTGGGGGAGAGCGTGGGCATCGTCCTGCCGGTCGGAAACCTGATTAAGCAGAACCTGGTGCTCATGCTGTTGCCGGTCCTGCTGGGCATCGTCCTGCATTACGCCTGGCCGAAGGCGGCCGACAAGACCGACAAGGTCCTTTCGAAGCTGGCTTTCCCGTTGCTGCTGGTCCTGATCACCATCTTCTACATCCAACATCATCAGACCATCCTGGACAACATCGGCTTGCTGGGCCTGTGCGTGACGGTGCTGATTCTGGTGGCCATTACCTGTTCCTCCCTGCTCTCGCGCCTGGTGAAAAACAGCCCCCAGCAGCGGCGGACGGTGGTCATCGAGGTGGGCATGCAGAATGCCGCGCAGGCGATTGCCATTGCCTCCAGCCCCTTCATCTTCGCCAACGAGGAAATGGCCATCCCCGCCATCTTGTACTCGCTGATGATGAATATCGTGCTGCTGACGTACGTGTTCGTTATCCGTCAAAAAGCCGGCCGATGATGGAGGAGCTACGCAACACGGTCAAAGTCATCGCCTTCGATGCCGACGATACGCTTTGGGAGAACGAGCCGCTTTTCCGCGAGGCGGAGCGCAAGTGGGCCGAGGAGATGAAGGAATACGGTACGCTCGAGTCCCTTTCGGCCGAATTGTATGCCACCGAGGCGAAGAACATGGAAGAACTGGGCTATGGCGCCAAGCCGTACCTGATTTCGGTGCTGGAGACCTCCGTGCGCCTGGCGGGGGACCGGCTGACGGGCTCCATGGTGGGACGTATCCTGGCGGCCGGCCGCGAAATCCTGCAGAATCCCGCCACGCCGCTTCCGGGCGTCCGGGATGCCCTGGAGCAGATCCGTTCCCTGGGCCGGTACCGGATGGTCCTGCTCACCAAGGGAGACCTGCTGGACCAGGAGCATAAGATTGCCCGTAGCGGCCTGGGAGGCTTCTTTGACCGGATCATGATTACCTCCGGCAAGTCCCGCGCGGAATACGAGCGCCTGTGCCGCGAGGAAGGCATCGCACCCGAACGGCTGCTCATGATCGGGAATTCGTTCAAATCCGACATCGCCCCCGTCCTGGAACTGGGCGGATGGGGCGTCCACATTCCCTTCCACGTCCTGTGGGTGCATGAACGCGTCGAGGAATACGACCATCCCCATCTGCTCCGGCTCACATCTTTGCCGGAACTGGTCCCGTACCTGTAGGCCGGGCGCTTACGGGGCCTGTTTGATATAGACGTCGCGCTGCGGGAAGGGGATCTCGATACCGTTGGCATTGAGGGTATTGTAAATCACTTCCTTGGCCTGGGCCGCATACGGTCCCCGTCTTTCTACCAGCACATACTGCATCACATTCAGGTTTACGCTGTTGTCGCCGAAACTGTCGAAGCGGACTTCGAATCCGAAGGCCGGGTCAATCAGCGGGCGTCCGTACTCGTCGGTGGATTGGAGGGCCGATAATGCCCGGATGAGCAGCTGGCGCACCTGTTCCACGTCGCTGCCGTATTTGACGCCAACCGGGATCGTAAGCAGTTCGTAGGAGTGGTTCTTGGTGAGATTCTTGAAATTCTTGTTGAAGAGGTTGCTGTTCGGGAAGGCCATCACACTGCCGTCCATGGCCGTCAGCTGCGTACTCTGGTAGTTGATGCTCTCCACCTTTCCGCGCACCCCGTCACATTCTACATAATCGCCCACGCGCAGGCGGCCGGACATGAGCTGAACCCCGTAGAAGAAGTTGTTCAGCACATCCTTCATCGCGAAACCGATACCCGTCGCGAGTCCGGCGGAAACCAGTTTCAGGGCCGATGTCGGAATCTGCAGGTAGTTCAATACAATGATGAGATAGAAGCCCCAGAGGGCGATGGCGATGAGGTTGTTGCCCAGCGTCAGGTTTACCTGGCTGGCCTGAATCTTATACTCGCCGGCTTCGCGTTCCGCCTTTCGGATGCGGCGGATGCGGAACAGGGACCTGAACAGATAGATGAGGTATCGGAACAGGAAATACAGCGAGAGGATGACGGCCAGTTTCAGCAGCGACAACTGAATGACATTCTCGTTGTTCAGGAAGAAGTGGGAAAAGTATTTCACACAGATCTCGGCCAGGTCGAACACGTTGGCTGCCATAAAGATACAGGTGGGAATGGACCAGACGGTGAGCACGGGCAGGAAGACCATCCGGACAAAATCATACCACCAGGTAATCTCGATAAAGGCTCCGTCGTTGTCCAGGACCTCGTTGGGGTGGTCCTTCTTGTATTTCTTCACCTGGGGGGCCAGCCGCTTGTCATAGACCTTCTTCAACAGATAGAACAGGGTGGTAATGGTCTGGATGATAGCCACCTGGAAAATCCACCAGATAACGATCTGGATGGCCAGGAGTACATATCCGCAGAGGGCGGTCACGGTGGTGCCGGTCAGGACCGCCAGGGTAAACCACATATAGAGGCGGTCGTCTTTCGGTAGCTCGGAACGGAAATGCAGGGTCCCGTACAGCTGCCAAAGCGTGAAGCCCAGCAGGATGGGCGGGAAAATCAGGTTGGTCAGGTTGTTCGGGATAAAGATGATTCGGAACGAGATGACCAGCAGTCCCATCAGCATGATGGGCGTGTACGCCGCGAGGGTGGCGTTGATCTCCCGGCCGTGCAGGCGGATGAGGAGCGAGCCGAAGATGGCCGCCAGCAACCAGGCATATTCTACCAGCAGCCAGGCTGCCATGGTGAAGAAATGATGCTGGGAGATGGTGGCCCCGACGGTGATGGTAAGGGCGAAAATGACCACGGCGATCAACAGCAGCAGGCAGAGCTTGTGTTCCTTGAACTCCTCGGTGCCGAAGTAGGGGACGAAGCGGATCAGCAGGCGGGTCAGCACGCTGCCCAGCAGGACCGCGATAATCAGGTAGAAGAGCACGAAAAATCCCAGTCCGATAACCATGGGACCGCGCCATTCACTCTGGACGGTATCAAAAAAATCGCGGCTGTATTTTTCGCGGGCGTCCAGTTTGGCACGCCGGAAGAAGAAACTGAAGCGGCGAAGGATGCGCCAGTAGGGGGTCTGGCCGTCGATGAAGATGTTGTGCTGCACCTGGCGATAACGCTCCTGGGCGTAATCGTAGGCTTCCTGCAGCATGGAATTCACCCGTGAGTAGTGGTAATTGTCGTCAATGATCTGGTCCTTGAACTGGGAATACATCTCCAGCAGGGACCGGGCATAGAAGAGGCAGCTGTCCCGGTCTTCACACCCCTTTTCGTCCAGGGTGAAGGGGCTGTGCTCCAGCACGTCGTCCTTGCCGTGCTCCAGGCGGGCGTGGATGAGTGCATGTTCGGCCTCAATGCTGTCCCGGATGGCCCGCAGGCTGTCTGGAAGGACGTGCTCAGGGTCATGGTGGTCGTGAACCTCTTCCTCCGAAACCAGGGCGGGTGGTAGCGAAACCAGGGTGGCGATCAACTTTTCGTACCGTTCGATTTCAATCTCCATATGGGTTACAATGGCATCGAAGGGCACCCGGACGTTGGAGAAGGCCTTGTATTCCTTGGTGACTTCGTCCAGGGCGTAGGTGAGGTCGAAGGTGTAGTCCTGTTTTTGGGAATACAGCATCAGGGACAGTTCGTTGGTCTTCTGGATCAGGCGGACCAGCCGTTCATGCGTGGCTTTGGTATTGGCGGAAATAAACACCTGGCTCTTCTGCATCTCGGCTTTGGCCATCTGCAACTCCTGGCGAAGGACGGCCAGGGTGTGGGCAAGGTCCTTCTCGTTCAGGACCGCGAAGGCGGGGACGATGGCCAGAAAGGCAATCAGGGTTGCAATCAGTTTTTTTCTCATATTCTTGGGTTATGATGTACAAATATATGATTTTCTTGTGGAATATTATTATTTTTGTGGATATGAACAGATGGATTGTTGCGGCGTTTGCCGTTTTGTGGATGCTTCCGCTTTCCGCCCAAAGTGCCCGCGAGGAAATCCTCGCCGAGCCGCAGAAGGCGGGAGGCGTTTATGCGATGTACGAGCGGGTCCCCGGACAGGAAAGCCGTCCTCCAAAGGGGTATAAACCTTTCTATATCAGCCATTACGGCCGGCACGGCGCGCGGTATCTCCTGTCCGATAAGGAATACGCCCGCGTGGTGGACCTCTTTGTCCGGGCGCACGAAGCGGGCGAACTGACCGAGGCGGGGGAGAACCTGCACGAACGCCTGCAGGCGTATTACCGGCAGATGCAGTACCGCGACGGGGAACTGTCCCGATACGGTTGGGAGCAGCTGCAGTTCATTGCCCGGCAGCTGTATGCCGCCTATCCGGACCTGTTCCGCCTCCGCCCGCGGGTGGAGGCCGCATCGACCCTTTATCTGCGGACGCTGATGAGCATGAATGCGTTTTGCACGGCCCTGCAGGGCTGCGATCCGCTTCTGCCGATCTATGCCGAAGGCAGCCGGCTGAACCTGAACGGAATCTGCCCCCACCTGAAGGACAATCCTTTCCAGCAAGGGGAGGGCGTCCGGTTCGATGGGGATGATCCGTGGGGCGGCAATTTGAAGCGGTTCGCGATGGAAAATGAACCGTGGGAGTCGCTCGCCGACCGGTATTTCCGGCACCGCGACTGGCTCCGGGATGCATCGGACCCCGTATCCTTTGTCCGCAACCTGCATACGCTGGTGTTCAACAGCACCAACGTGCCGACGGATCTTTCGTTCGCCGATGTCTTTACCCCGGAGGAGGCCTACCGCGCCTGGCGGGTGGAAAACTACCGCTATTGGCTGGGCCTGGGCCCGCTGAATACATCCGAGATTTCACTGGTGGCGGAAATCGTCCGGACGGCCGACCGCGATATCGCCGCGGGAGCGCCCCTGGTGCGCCTGCGTTTCGGACACGACAGCAGCCTGATGGCCATGCTGTCGCTTTTCGGCATTGACACCTTCGGGCAGATGCCCGCATCGGCCGATGAAATAGAAGAGGTGTGGCGCTGCTACCGCATCCCCATGGCCTGCAACTACCGGTTCGTCTTTTACCGGAACCGGGCCGGGGAGATCCTTTTTAAATTCGTGCTGAACGGCTGCGATGCGGCGATTCCGGCGCTCACGCCCGTGGAAGGCTGTTTTTACCGGTGGTCGGATTTCCGCTCGCGGATGATGGAACTTTATCACTTTTCCTGATGAGACCCCTGTATAAACAATACCTGGGCGCTGCGTCGGCCGGCCTGTTCGCGGCGGCCGTGGCCGTGAACCTCTATGCCAATTATCTGGGCGATCCCTTCCTGGCAAATCGCTCCAAACTGCTGCTGATGCCCCTGCTGGCCCTGACGGCCCTGCTGTTTTTTCCGCCGGGACGGCCCCGCACGGAGAAATGGCTCCTGACGGCCGCACTGGCTTTCGGGACGGCCGGAGACGTGCTCCTGATGTATTCCGGACAGGTTTTTTTCCTGCTGGGCATGGCCATGTTCCTGCTGGGACATCTGTGCTACCTGACCATTTTCGCCAAGATGGGCCTCTATCAGCGGGTAGGGAAGCCCGGCTGGCTGCTGGGACCTTCCGCCATGGCCGCCATTGCCTGTTCGCTGGTTGCGGCGATGAAGGTCCCGTTCCCCATGGCCATTGCCGTGGCAAGTTATGGCTTTGTCTTGCTGCTCGTCCCGTTGAGCGGCCTCTTTGCGCGGTCGGGTGTCCTCCTGCTGGGGGGTGTCCTGTTCGCCTTTTCCGATTCGCTCATCGCCCTGCGCTCCTTCGCCGGGATCCGATTCTTTGATCATACGGGATTCGTGATCATGCTGACTTATATCACGGCCCAGGTCCTGCTGTCGGTGGCCATCATCCGCTGGCGTTCCCGGCCGGCAGAACGGAACGCAGCATGAAAGCGGTCGCCGTCATCGGTGCCGGCGCGGCCGGCTGCTTCTGCGCCGCCCGCCTGGCCCGGCTGGACCCCGGCTGCCGGATTACCCTTTTTGAAGCGCATGCCAGGCCCCTGGCCAAGGTGGCGGTTACCGGTGGCGGGCGCTGTAACCTGACCAATACCTTTGAAGGCGTGGAAGACCTGTCCCGCGTCTATCCCCGCGGCGCCTCCCTGATGAAGCGCGCTTTGCGCCGGTTCGGCTGGAAGGACACCTGGGCGTGGATGCAGGAACAGGGCGTGGCCCTGGTGGCCCAGGAAGACCATTGTGTTTTTCCCCGGTCGCAGGATGCCATGCAGATTGTCCGGACCCTCCTGTATGCCTTGCACCGGCCGGGCGTCGAAATCCGCACGAATTGTGCGGTGTCGGCCATCGAACCGCTTCCGGAGGGTTTTTCGGTCCGATGGGATGGCGGTTCCGATTTCTTCGACGCGGTGGTGGTGACCACGGGCGGCAGTCCCCGTCGCAGCGGCCTTTCTTTCCTGGACCCGCTGGCGCTGGCGGTGGAAGCGCCGGTCCCGTCGCTCTATACGTTTACGCTTCCGGATGATCCGGTACGTTCGCTCACGGGGCAGGTGGTGGAGCCGGTGGCCGTTTCTTTGTCCGGTACCCGTTTCAGCGCCTCCGGAGCCCTGCTCATAACCGATTGGGGCATGAGCGGCCCGGCCATTCTGAAACTGGCTTCCTATGCTGCCCGCTACCTGGCGGAACGCTCCTGGCAGGCGGAACTGTCTGTCAACTGGGCGCCCGATGAAGATGCCCGCGCCTGTGTCGATGCCTTGCTCGATGCCGCTCCTCAGAAACAGGTTTCCTCGGTCCATCCCGCTTTTCTGCCCGCGCGCCTGTGGCGGCACCTGACGGGAAAAGCCGGCATTCCCGCGGAACGGCGCTGTGCCGAAGTGGGGAGCAAGGGGCGCAACCGCCTGGCCGACCTGCTGGTCCGCGATACCTACCGCATCGGGGGACGGGGGCGCTTCAAAGAGGAATTCGTGACGTGCGGGGGCGTGTCGCTGAAAGAAATCGACCCGAATACCCTGGAATCCCGCCGGTACCCGGGCCTGTACTTCGCCGGGGAGGTCCTGGATGTGGATGCGATCACGGGCGGATTCAACTTGCAGGCCGCCTGGACGACGGGCTGGCTGGCAGCCGGGGCGATTGCCGGCAGGAATGCGGAATAATTATAAAAGAATGCCTATATTTGTATACTAAACCCATAACCAACATGATCAAGAAAATCAACGAAGCGGTGGCTTATATCGGGACGGACGATGTGGATCTGGACCTGTTCGAAAGCCAGTATGAAGTACCGGAGGGAATGGCCTATAATTCTTATCTGATTCAGGATGAGAAAGTGGCCATTATGGATACCGTCGATGCCCGATGCGCACAGGCGTGGAAGGAGAATCTCGCGGAAGCCCTGGGCGACCGGACGCCGGATTACCTGGTGGTGCATCACCTGGAACCGGACCACACGGGCCTGATCGACTGGGTGACCCGCCGGTATCCCGCCTTGCAGGTGGTGGCCTCGGCCAAGGCCCTGCAGATGATGGGGCAGTTCTTTGACGGTCTGGACCTGACCGGCCGCAGCCTGGCGGTGAAAGAAGGGGATACCCTTTCGCTGGGCGGCCGCAGCCTGACTTTCTATGGGGCTCCCATGGTGCATTGGCCGGAGGTGATGGTCTCCTGGCTGGATGCCGACCGCATCCTCTTCAGCGCAGATGCCTTTGGCAAGTTCGGGGCCCTGTCCAAATGTGGTTATTTCTCGGAAGAAGATGGGGACTGGGCCTGTGAAGCCCGTCGCTACTACTTTAATATCTGCGGGAAATATGGCCTGCAGGTGCAGGCGCTCCTGAAAAAGGTGTTGCCATTGCCGCTGGACATCATCTGCCCGTTGCATGGCCCCGTCCTGCGCGGCGACCTGGCCCCCTATACCGGACTCTACGATACCTGGAGCCGCTATGGTGTGGAAACGGAGGGCGTGTTCGTGGCCTATGCCTCCATTCACGGGGGAACGGCCGCCGCGGCGCTGAAAATGGCCGATATCCTCCGCGCAAAAGGCTGCCCGAAGGTGGCCGTGGCCGATCTTTCCCGCGATGACCAGGCGGAAGCCGTCGAGGATGCTTTCCGCTACGGGAAGGTTATCCTGGCCGCCTCTTCCTATGATGCGGGCGTATTCCCGCCGATGGATATCTTCCTCCATCACCTGCGTGACAAAGCCTGGCAGAAACGCCGCGTGGGCCTGATCGAGAACGGTTCCTGGGCACCCTCCGCCGGCCGGGTGATGCGCGAGCAGCTGTCGGCCATGAAAGAGATGGAGATCGTGGAGCCGACGGTTACCCTGCGCAGCCGGATGAAAGACAGCGACCTGGCGGCCCTGGAGGCCCTTGCTGATGCGATTCTTGCCTAATTATCGTCCTATATGATCCAGATTTACTGCAAAAACTGCAACACCACCAAAAAGTTCATTGAGGGGACTTCGCTGCTGCACATGCTGAACGAATTTGAATTCGAGCGGCCTTTCCCGATTGTATCCGCCCGGGTGAACAATGTTTCGCAGGGCCTGAAATTCCGTGCCTACCAGAACCGGGACATCGAATACCTGGACGTGCGGTCGGCCAGCGGCATGCGGGTGTATTGCCGTTCCCTGTGCTTCCTGCTGAGCAAGAGCGCCTCCGATATCTTCCCGGGTTGCAGGGTCTATATGGAGCATCCCATCTCGAACGGCTTTTTCTGCCACCTGCGCAAGGCGGATGATGGGGATCTGACCGTGGAGGACGTGGTCCGGCTGAAAAACCGGATGCAGGAGATCGTGGTGAAAAATATTCCGTTCCACCGGTACGACGTGCAGTCGGAAAAGGCCATCAAGGCCTTCCAGAAGAGCGGTTATGACGATAAGGTGAAATTGCTGAAAAGCCTGGGAGAGCCCTATACGGACTATTATACCCTGGGGGATACGGCCGACTACTATTATGGGAAACTGGTCCCCTCGGCCGGTTACCTGACGGTGTGGGATATCCAGCTGTATCACAGCGGTTTGCTGCTGCGCGTACCGGACCGGCATAACCCCGCGGTGCTGGCTCCCTTCGTGGATCAGCCCAAGACCTTCGAGATGTTCAAGGAGGCCCTGCGGTGGAACATCATCATGCGGCTGGCAACGGTGGGCGATGTGAACGAGGCCTGTGCGAATGGCCGGGCGAGCGAACTGATCCAGGTGGCGGAAGCCCTGCAGGAAAAGAAAATCGTCCAGATCGCCGAGGAAATCAACCGCCGTTACCATAGCGAAACGCCCACGCGCGTGGTCCTGATTACCGGACCCAGCAGCTCGGGAAAAACCACTTTCTGCAACCGCCTGAGCGTCCAGCTGAAGGCCTGCGGACTCCGGCCGCTGTCCATATCGACCGACGATTATTTCGTGAACCGGGCCGATACGCCGCGTTTCCCGGACGGCAGCTTCGACTTCGATAATTTTGACACGGTGGACCATGCCCTCATGGAATCGGACATCATGAAGATCCTTTCCGGCGAGGAAGTGTCGGTACCGGAATTCAATTTTGTAACGGGCCTGCGGGAGTACAATGGGAAGAACATCCGGCTGCGCCCGGGGAGCATCCTGCTCATTGAGGGCATCCACGCCCTGAATCCGGCCCTGACGCTGAATATCCCCGGCGAAGAGAAATTCCGGATCTTTATCAACACGCTCACCAGTACGTCGTTAGATAATCATAACTGGATTCCTACTTCCGATAACCGCCTGCTGCGGCGGATTGTGCGGGATTACAAGAAAGGTGCATTTACGGCCCGCGAGTCCATCGCGCAGTGGCCCAATGTGTGCGCGGCCGAGGAGAAATGGATTTACCCGTTCCAGGAAACGGCCGACATGATGTTCAATTCGGCCTACCTGCTGGAATTTGCGGTGATGCGCAACCACGCCGAACCCATCCTGGCCGGGATTCCGAAGAATACGCCGGAATACAGCGAGGCGCACCGCCTGCTGACTTTCATCCATTATTTTTCGCCGGTTTCGGACAAGGAGATTCCGTCCACCTCGCTTATGCGCGAATTCCTGTAGGGTTTCCCTGCGGTTCCCAGCGGCCCTTATTCCTGAATCTGCGGTTTGTGGACCGGATCGCAGGTAAGGCCGATTCCCAGTTTGTGGAAGGTCTTGCGGTCCACCTCTCCCAGCATGACGGTGGAATGGACCTGGGCGCCGGCCAGTTTCGGCAGCTGGTCCAGGGCCAGTTTGCAGTTTTCATCTATCAGGCTCATCATGGAAATGGCCACCAGGACCTCGTCCGTATGCAGGCGGGGGTTCTTCCCGTGCAGGTAGTTCACCTTGGTGCGGGAGATGGGGGCGATCATGGTTTCGGGAATAAGCTTGACGTTGTGCGCAATGCCCGCCAGGTATTTCAAGGCATTCAGCAGCAGGGCGGCGCTGGGGCCCAGCAGGGGGCTGGAGCCGGCGGTGAGGATGGTGCCGTCTTCCAGTTCGATGGCCGCGCAGGCCTCTTCGCTTTGCTGGAGCCGTTCCTTGGCGGCCACCGTGGTCTTCCGGTCGGCGGTGGTGATCCCCGCTTTCTTCATCACGAGCGCAATCTTGTTGACCTCCTGCTCCGTGGTTTTTCCATCGGCGAACTTGCAGAGGGCCGTGTAGTAGCGGCGGATGATTTCCTGCAGGGCGGCCTCGCGGCAGACCTCGTCGTCACTGATGCAGGAGCCGATCATGTTGACGCCCATGTCGGTGGGACTCTTGTACGGACTCTGGCCGTAAATATCCTCGAACAGGGCGTTCATCACCGGGAAAATCTCAATGTCGCGGTTGTAGTTGACCGCCGTGGTGCCATAGGCTTCCAGGTGGAAGGGGTCGATCATGTTGACATCGTCCAGGTCGGCCGTGGCGGCCTCGTAGGCGATGTTGACGGGGTGGTTGAGCGGCAGGCTCCAGACCGGGAAGGTCTCGAATTTGGCATAACCGGCCTTGACGCCGCGTTTGTTTTCCTGATACAGCTGGCTCAGACACACGGCCATCTTGCCGCTGCCGGGACCCGGGGCGGTTACGACCACCAGCGGTTTGGTGGTAACCACATAATCGTTCTTTCCGAATCCTTCTTCTGAATCGATGAGGGCGACATTGGTGGGATATCCCTCGATGGTGTAGTGGTAGTACACCTTGATGTTCATCCGCTCCAGGCGCTTGCGGTAGGCGTCCGCGCTGGACTGGCCGTTGTAATGGGTGATGACGACGCTGTTCACGTTGAAGCCGCGGGTCATGAATTCATCGCGCAGGCGGAGGACGTCCACGTCGTAGGTGATGCCCAGGTCATTGCGGACTTTGTTTTTCTCGATATCGATGGCACTGATCACAATGACAATTTCCAGATCGTCTTTCAACTGATACAGCATCTTGAATTTGCTGTCCGGTTCAAAACCCGGCAGGACGCGGCTGGCATGGTAATCGTCGAATAGTTTCCCGCCGAATTCCATGTACAGTTTGTTGCCGAAGGTTGCGATGCGTTCCTTGATTCGATCCGACTGGATCTTGACATATTTTTCGTTGTCGTACCCGTATTTCATAAATGTCTATTTGTTGAATTCAATACGGGTTACAAAAATACGCAAATCGGTGAAAACCTGCAAAAAAAATTCTTATATTTGTAAGAATATGAAAAAGGGAAATGTTTATACGGATGAACTGATGCGTCTGGCTTGGGGAACCGATGCTAGTTTCTATCACATGGTCCCGCAGGAAGTGGTCCGGAGCGAGTCGGAGGAGGAGGTTGCGGAGGTGCTCCGGCGGTGTTTCGCCGAGGGGCGTGCCGTTACTTTCCGGGCGGCGGGCACCAGTCTGTCGGGCCAGGCCCTGTCGGACAGTGTCCTGCTGGTGGCCGGAAAGAACTGGGAAAAGTGGACCTTCCATCCCGAGGATGAAAGCATTACCCTCCAGCCGGGTCTGGTGGGGGCGCGCGTCAACCGGATACTGGCCCGGTACGAGCGTCGGTTCGGCCCGGATCCCGCCTCGATCGGCAGTTGCATGGTGGGCGGCATCGTGGCCAACAATGCCTCGGGCATGAGCTGCGGAACCCGTTTCAACAGTGACCGTCTGCTGCTGAGCGCTCGCATGGTTCTATCTGACGGAACCGTCCTGGATACCGGCAGCGAGGAAAGCCGGGCGGCCTTCCGCGCCTCGCATCCGGATTTTCTGCGGGCGATAGAAACCCTTCGCGACGAAGTGCTGGCCGATGCGGCCCTGCGTGAACGGATTGCCTATAAGTATTCTATCAAGAACGTGACGGGGCTGAATCTTCTGCCCTTGATAACCTATACGGATCCTTTCGATATCATCGCCCACCTCCTGGTGGGGTCGGAAGGGACCCTGGCCTTCCTCTCGGAAGTGACGATGAAGACCCTGCCGATCGCCCCCTACAAGGCGACGGCCATGATTTATTTCCCGGATTTGCCCACGGCGGCCCGGGCGGTCGTGGCCATGCCCCGGGACCTGGTCTCGGCCGCTGAAATGCTGGATATCCGTTCGCTCACCGCGGTGGACGATCCGCACCTGAGCCCGGACCGGCCCCAGTTGACGGCGGTGCTGTCCGAGACCCAGGCCCGGACACGGGCGCAGCTGGAAGACCAGATAGCAGCCATCTCGCAGGCCCTGGAGCCTTTCGGCGCCGAGGTCCGGTTTACGGAAGACAAGGCCGAGTGCGCGGCCTACTGGGCCCTTCGCGCCGGCATCTTCCCGAAGGTGGGCGGTTTGCGCCAGAAGGGGACGACCTGCCTGATCGAGGACGTAGCCTTCCATCTGGAAGACCTTCCCGAAGCGGTCGCAGACCTGTCGGCCCTGCTGGACCGACACGGGTACAAAGACAGCTGTATTTACGGACATGCCCTCGCGGGAAACTTCCATTTTATTATCAACCAGGGGTTTACATCAGACGATGACGTGCGCCGCTACGATGCGGTCCTGCACGACGTGGCCGACCTGGTGGTCGGAAAATACGACGGTTCGCTGAAAGCCGAACACGGGACCGGCCGCAACATGGCTCCTTTCGTGGAACGCGAGTGGGGGAGCGCCGCCTTTGCGGTGATGCGCCGGATCAAGGATCTTTTCGATCCGAAAGGAATCCTGAATCCCGGGGTCATTTTCAACGCGGATCCGCAGTGTCATCTGCGCGGCATCAAGGTGCTGCCGTCATTGGCCGCCGTGGCCGGACGGGCCGATTGCGAGACCATGGACAAGTGTATCGAGTGTGGCTTTTGTGAGGTGAACTGCGTGTCGTGCGGGTATGCCCTTTCTTCCCGTACGCGGATTGCCGTTCAGCGGGAAATCGCCCGACGGAAGGCTGCCGGAGAGCCTTGGGAGGCCTTGGAACGGGCGTATCACAAGCCGGGTTCCGTGCTCTGTGCGGGTGACGGTTTGTGCGCCACTTCCTGCCCGATGGGCATCAACGTGGCCGACCTGACGCACGAACTCCGGCGAGAGGGCCTATCCGCCGCCGGCGCCTGGCTGGGCGCCTGGGTGGCCGAGCATTTCCGCGGCACCAAGAACGTGTTGCGCGCCGGCCTGGCCCTGGCGCAGGCGGGCCTCGCGGTTCCCGGCGTGAAGACGCTTATTCCGCCGGTACCGGCCCCGCATCGGGCGAAACCCATCGGACATCAGCCGGAATCCCCGCGGAAAGTGGTGTATTTCCCGAGCTGCATCAACCAGACTTTCGGGCCCGGGCGCGGAGAAAACATCCGCCCGTTGACCGAAGAAATGGCCGCCCTCCTGCACAAGGCGGGTTATGAGATCCTGTACCCGGCCGGCATGGACGGGCTGTGCTGCGGCACCATTTGGGAAAGCAAGGGCATGCCCGAGGTGGCGGACAAGAAGCTGAAAGAACTGGAAACGGCCTTGTGGACTGCTTCGGAGCAAGGAAAATACCCGGTCCTGTGCGACCAGAGCCCCTGCCTGCACCGGATGCGCAAGGGAATCCGCTCGATGCATCTGTACGAACCCGCGGAGTTTATCCTGACCTTCCTGGAAGACCGGCTGGATTTCCATCCCACCGATACGCCCATTACCGTCCATGTGACCTGCTCGATGCGGCTGATGGGACTGCAGGACAAGATTCTCTCCCTGGCCCGGCGTTGTTCTACCCAGGTTTTCGTGCCGGACGAGGTGGGCTGCTGCGCTTTTGCGGGCGACAAAGGATTCCTCCAACCCCAGTTGAACGCCTATGCCCTGCGCAAACTGAACCCTTTCCTACAGGACCACTTTGTCCGGGAGGGCTATTCCAACAGCCGGACCTGCGAGATCGGCCTGACGGAAAACGGGGGCATACCCTACCGTTCTATTGTATATCTGGTAAACGCCTGTACCACAGCTAAGTAAATAGAATCGATCGCAATATGAAAAAACAACTATTCCTTCTTGTAGCCATTGTTGTTACGGCCTGGACAACATCCTGCAGCCCCAACCGTTCCAACGAACCGGCGGGTTACCTGACCACATCGCTGGATCCGGAGGCCTGGAACAGTTCCGTGTGGATTTCGGCCCCGGACGCTCCGGTCGTGACGGAAAAAATCACCGGCAAGAGCCTCGCCGCGGATGGCGCCAGCTTATTTGTCGGCAAACTGCAGAATGGCGACAAGGTGGTTTCGGCCCGGTGGATGACCACGGGCCTGGGTATCTATTCCCTGTACGTGAACGGACAGCCGGTGGGGGAAGAAGTGCTGAAGCCGGGCTTCACCCATCCGATGAAGACCCGTCGCGCCTTTACCTATGATATCACCGACGTGTTCCGCAAGGGGTGCGGCGACGTCAATATCCTGGCGGCTCAGGTCACCCCGGGCTGGTGGGCGGACAAGATTGTGACCCCCGGCGGCCACGAAGGAATGCTGGGCAAAAAGCCTGCGTTCCGGGCCGTGCTGGAAATCCTGTACGATGACGGAACCGGCCAGTGGTTCGGGACGGATACGCTTGCCTGGAAGGCCGGTGTGGGCGGTCCGGTGAAGCACGCTTCCATTTTTGACGGGGAGCGGTACGATGCCCGTGAGCCCTTGCAGCCCGCCTTCGCCGCCCTTTCCCTTAAGCCGGAAGTGAATACGGAATTCTCCGGAGAGATCCTGCCGACCGACGGTGCGGAAGTTTACCTGCGGAAAGACCTGGCCCTCGCTCCCGTGAAGGCCTACGTCTGGAAAGAGGTGGAAGGTGCCGGCGAAGAGGCCTTTGGAAAGGTGGTGATTGCCCGCGAATATACTCCCGACGCTCCCATGACCCTGGATGCCGGGGAAACCCTGGTGGTGGATTTCGGACAGAACTGTGCCGCGGTTCCCGAATTCCTTTTCCAGGCCGCTGAGGGAACGGTCCTGACCTGTCTGCCGTCCGAGATCCTGAACGATGGCAACGGTGCCAAAAGCCGTGGCATGGACGGTCCGGAAGGCAGTTGCCACCGGACGAACCTCCGTACGCCCGAAAACTGCATGCGGATCGATTATACCTTCGCCGCCTCCGCGGAACCGGTTTCCTATCGGCCTTCCTGCAGCTTCTTCGGATATCGGTACGTATCCATCACCACAACGGCTCCCGTAACCATCGTGCGCCTGCGTTCCGTCCCGGTGACCTCGATCGCCGAGGAGCTGGAGACGGGCCGTATCGAAACGGGGGACGAAAGCATCAACCGGCTGATTTCCAATACTATATGGGGGGAGCGTTCCAACTATCTGAGCGTTCCGACCGATTGCCCGCAGCGCAATGAACGCCTGGGTTGGACGGCCGATACGCAGGTCTTCGCCGAGACGGGTTCGTTCTTTGCCAATACAGACCTCTTTTTCCACAAATGGATGCGTGACATGCGCGACACCCAGAGCGAAGTGGGAGGCTTCCCGGGTGTGGCTCCGTTCGGACAGTACGGCGCGGAACCCTCTTCCATGATGCGCGTCGGCTGGGCCGATGCCGGCATCATCGTGCCCTGGACGGTTTGGAAACAGTTCGGCGATACGACAATCATCGACGAAAACTGGGACGCCATGGACCGCTTCATCACGCATATCGACGAAACAAAATACGATCACCGTACCCTGAGCGAGGAAAATGGTGACTACCAGTGGGCGGACTGGCTCAGCTACGAGCCGCTGGAGAGCTGCGGGGGCGATGCCTTCATTCCTGTCCCGAACGGGAAACGGCTCCGCAAACCCGAAGCCATCACGTACTGGAATTACCTGTGCGCCTCGTACTGGGTGATCGATGCCGGGATGATGCGGGATATGGCGGCGGCTACCGGCCGCGATGCCGCCCGTTTCGAGGAAATGACCGCCCGGGCCAAGGCCTATGTACGGGAGCAATTCCTAAATCCGGACGGATCCTTTAAACTCGCCATCCTGAATACCATGCAGACGCCGGCGCTCTTCGCCTTGAAGAACCAGCTTTTCGACGGGGCGGCCAAAGAAGCCATCGTGGCCCGGCTGCGCGCGAATTTTGCGGCGCATGACAACTGCCTCCAGACCGGCTTCCTGGGCACCTCCATCCTCATGGATACCCTGACGGAAAACGGCATGGTGGACATTGCCTATGCCCTGCTCTTCCAGCGGAAGAACCCCAGCTGGCTGTATTCGGTGGACAACGGCGCTACGACCATCTGGGAGCGCTGGAACAGCTACATGATTGAATCCGGAATGGGCCCGAAAGGCATGAACAGTTTCAATCATTATGCTTATGGATGCGTGTGCGCGTGGATTTGGAAGACGGTGGCCGGCATTGCCGCCGATCCGGCCGATCCGGGCTTTGCGCACATCATCATGAAACCCGTTCCCGACAAGCGTCTGGGTTTCGTGAAAGCAGAATACGATTCGGCCTTCGGTACCATTCGCAGTGAATGGAAGTATGACGGCGATGCGTGGGTGTGGTCCTTCACCATCCCCGAGGGTGCGACGGCGAGCGTGACCTTGCCGGGTGAGACCGAGGCAAAAGATTATACGGAAGGTACGTACGAGGTGAGACAAAATGGGTAGTTTGCTTGCATTTTTATTGGGGGCGATGGCCGTTTCCTTCCTGTGTTCGGTGTTGGAAGCGGTGCTGATGAGTACGCCCATTTCCTACATCACAATGCGGGAAGAGGAAGGCTACAAGCCCGCCACGCTTTTCAAAGAGTATAAACAGAACGCGTCCCGCCCCATTGCGGCGATCCTGAGCCTGAACACCATTGCCAACACCATCGGTGCCGCCGGGGTGGGCCGACAGGCGACCCTGCTGTTCGGCAGTCAATGGTTCGGCGTCGTTTCGGCGGTGATGACCGTCCTTATCCTGGTCTTCTCGGAGATTATCCCCAAGACCATCGGCACCAATTACTGGAAATCGCTGATGGGGTTTGCCGCGGAGACCATCCGGGGCCTGGTGTTCTGCCTGTATCCCATCGTGGCGGCCGTGGAGGGCATCCAGAAATGGATTACGCCGGTCGAGCACGAGACGGCTATCTCCCGCGAGGAGGTGAGCGCCATGGCCGATGTGGCCGAGGAATCGGGCGAGCTGGACGAGAGCGAGAACGAAGTGATCCAAAACATCATCAGTCTGGACGAGGTGACGGCGTCGGACGCCATGACGCCCCGCGTGGTCTGCGCCATCGCGCCGGAAAAGATGACGCTGAAGGCGTTCTACAAGGACAAACGCTACCTGCATCATTCGCGTATTCCGGTCTATGCCAATGACGATGAATACATTACGGGGTATATCCTCCGGATGGAAGCCCTTCAGCTGATGGCGGAGGACAAGTTCGACAAGACCCTGGGCGATATCCGCCGCGACATCGCCTCCTTCGGCGAGGAAACGCCGCTGGACCAGATTTGGGACGAAATGCTGTCCAAGGACGAACAGATTGCCGTGGTGCTGAACGAGTACGGCTCCTTCCAGGGAATCATCACCTTGGAAGATGTCATTGAGACCATCCTGGGCGACGAAATCGTGGATGAAAACGACCTGGTGCGGGACATGCAGGAACTGGCGCTGGAAAAATGGAAGCGCCGCAACCAGATGGCCCAGAAAAAGCAGAAAAACCGGGAGAACCCCGGTAAAGCCTAATAATAATCAATGTTGTACCGCGTCAGGATATCCATGTGCATGTGGTTATCCTTGAGCGCGGGTTTCTTGTCCAGCAGCAGATAGTCCGCAAGGGCCTGGATGGCTTGGGCCACCTGTTCGCCCGGCCGCTGGCCGATGAGTACGGAGATGGTCCCCTTGCGCAGGGCGGCCATGTTCTCCGCGAGGTTGTCAAACCCTACCACACGCCGCTGCGGATCGGGATTTGCCTCCAGGAAGGGGACGATCCGGTGAATCCGGGAATTGAACATGACGATGTGCCGGATGCCGGGATGGGCGGCGAATACCTCTTCCATGGCCTGGCGGATCTGAACCGGATCGGAGGGATGGATGAAGGTCTGGATCACTTCACAGCCGGGGCAGTGCTCGGCCAGGTAATCCAGAAAGCCGGTGCGCCGTCCGGCTGTGGGGTCGGCCTGGCGGTCGCGGTCGGGGGAGATGCGGACGATGAGCACCCGCTGCACGGCCATCCCTAGGGTTAGCTGGTCGGCGCACAGGTAGCCGCTGGCATACTCCTGCATGCCGTAATACGCCAGGTAGTTTTTGTTTTCAATCTTGGAATCTACCAGCACGAACGGAATCCGCTCGGCGTGCAGGCGCTCTCCCAGGCTGTAGGACTCATAATGGAACATGGGCGCCAGGACGACCCCGTCGGGATGCATCGCCAGAACCTGGTCGCAAACCACGCGGAACGAGGCCAGGTCATACTGGTCGTAGGTAACCGCCTTGCAGTCGATGCCGAGCGGGCCTACCGTTTCGGCCGCTTTTTTCATCCCTTCCGTCAAAAGGGTCCAGAAAGAACCCGAGGAAGGGGAGGGAATGAGCAGCACCACTGTTTTGCGATGGCCGGAAGCCAGCAGGGATGCATGCAGGTTGGGTTCGTAGCCGAATTCGCGGATGGCTTTCAGAACCTTCTCGCGACTTTTGGCAGACACTTCTCCGCGGTTATGGATAACGCGATCCACCGTCCCTTTGGAGAGCCCGGTTTTTTCGGCGATATCAATGATGGTTATTTTTCCTTGTTTCATTCGTTATTATGTGATTACGTGCAAAGATAGTGAATTTTTTATAATCGTGCATAACACGGTTGATAATTTTTTTCCGTGAACGTGCACGGAAATTCAAAAATAATTGTATCTTTGCCAAAGTAAGTTTGCAAACTAACAACAGAATAATGACACGAAACTGGTTTCTGATAACCCTGGTAGCCGTTTTCTTATTCCCGGCCTGTCAAAAGGAGGAGCGGATCCCGCTTCCGAAGATTCCGTCTTATACCGTTTGCCTGTCCGACTTTGGCGGTATCGGAGATGGTGTATTCCTCAATACGGAAGTTTTTTCACACGCGCTCGCGCATCTGTCCGAGCGCGGAGGCGGTGTCCTCACGGTGCCGGCCGGCATCTGGTTTACTGGTCCTATTACCCTGCCCAGCTGCACGGAACTGCGGGTGGAAAAGGATGCCGTCATCGTTTTTTCGACCGATCAGGACCTGTATCCCATCATCGATACGAATTTTGAAGGCCTGGACGTGCGTCGCTGCCTTTCTCCGATCAACGCCACGGGTGCCCACGATATCGCCATTACCGGCGGGGGCATCATTGACGGCAACGGGGACGCCTGGCGTGAAGTGAAACGCCGCAAGGTGTCCGAGGACCTCTGGAAAACCGTCCTGCAGCGGGGTGGTGTCCTGAGCGAGGACGGCAAGACCTGGTTCCCGGACGAGGGATATCAGAAGGCCCGGGCTACGGCCGGCTCCCTGAATTATCCGGATCCGTCGCTGGACGAGAACGAAATCAAGACCTTCCTCCGTCCGGTGCTGGTCTCCCTGCGGGAATGCGAACGGGTCCTCATCGAGGATTGCACCTTCCAGAATTCTCCTTGCTGGAACCTGCATCCGCTTTGGTGCCGCAACGTGACTGTCCGGAACATCAACGTCCGGAATCCGTACTATTCCGCCAACGGAGACGGCATCGATATCGAAGCCTGCGAGCATGTCCTCCTGACCGGTTCTACGTTCGATGTGGGCGATGATGCCATCTGCATCAAATCCGGCAAGGATGCCGACGGACGCCGTCACGGCCGTCCCTGCCGGGATCTTACCATTACCGACTGCACCGTCTATCACGGTCACGGCGGTTTCGTGGTGGGCAGCGAGATGTCCGGCGGCGTGGAAGACATTACCGTGAGCCACTGCCGTTTCCTGGGCACCGACGTGGGCCTCCGTTTCAAGAGCACCCGCGGCCGCGGCGGTTTGGTGAAAAACATCCGCTGCGACCACATCTACATGAAAGATATTGTTTCGTACGGGGTTATCTTCAACCTCTATTACGCCGGCGTGGCCGCATCGGAGATGAAAGAAGGCGGGGAAGTGGCCACTTTGGCGGTGGACGAAACGACGCCGGAATTCCGCGACTGCACGTTCAGCGATATCCTTTGCAGCGGGGCCGGCCAGGCGATCTACATCAACGGCTTGCCGGAAATGCCGGTGCGCAACCTTGCATTCCGCAACTGCCGCTTCGATGCCGACAAGGGCGCGGAAGTCCATTTTGCGGAGGGCGTTACCTTCGACGAGGTCATGATTAACGGGGAAGCCTTATGAAAAAGATCGTCTTTCTCCTGCTTGTCTGGTGTACCGCCAGCTCTTTCACCCTGCATCTGATGGGGGATTCTACCATGGCCGACAAGGACCTCTCCAACGGCAATCCCGAGCGGGGCTGGGGCATGCTGTTCCGCAATTTTGTGGATGGGGACGTCCAGGTCATCAATTACGCCAAAAACGGCTTGAGCACGCGCAGCTGCATCGACAAGGGCATTTGGGCCAAGGTTTATGCCGCCGTGCAGCCGGGCGATTATGTGTTGATCGAGTTCGGACACAACGACGGTCACAAGAGCGATTCTACCCGTTTCACCGAGCCCTGGGGCGATTATTCCCTGAATCTTCGCCGTTTTGTACAGGGTGTACGGGAGAAGGGCGGCATTCCGGTGCTGATGACCCCGGTGGCCCGCCGCTGGTTCAAAGACGGCCAGCTGGACCGCACCAGCCACGGGGAGTATCCTGCCGCCATGAAGGCGGTGGCCCGGGAAACGGCCACGGTGCTCATCGACATGGAAGCCGCTACGCAAGACTGGCTGGCGTCCCTGGGGGACGAGGCTTCGCGTCCGTACTATATGCACCTGCCGGCCGGCAAATATGCCTGTGCTCCGCAGGGAAAAACCGACAATACCCATACCGTGGCGTCCGGGGCCCGCAAACTGGCGGAAATCGCCTGCGATTCCCTGCGCGTCCGCATTCCTGCCATCGGCGCACATCTGGTCCATTATGATATTGTGGTGGGTGCCGACGGTTGCGGCGACTATATGACCGTTCAGGAAGGCATCAATGCCATTCCGGATTATAGCCACGATCACATCACGCGCGTGCTCATACGTGCGGGCGTATATAAAGAAGAAGTCATTATCCCGCACAGCAAATTCCGCGTGCTGATCTGTGGCCAGGGGGCCGACAAGACCCTTATCACCTATGATAAATATGCGCGACAGCTGTGGCCGGGACGTGATTTCGAGGTGGGAACCTCGGGCAGCGCGAGTGTCTATGTGCATGCGAGCTATATAACCTTTGAGGACTTGACCTTCGAGAATTCGGCGGGCGAGGGGAAGGGCATCGACCAGGCGGTGGCCGTCTTTACCGACGGCGATTTCCTCTTCTTCCACCGCTGCCGCTTTATCGGCAACCAGGATACGCTGTACACCTACGGGCGATACGGAAAGAACGGGGGCGTGAAACGGAATTACTACCTGGATTGCTATATCGAGGGAACGACCGATTTCATCTTTGGCCCTTCCGTCTGCTACTTCGAGAACTGTATCCTGCATTCCAAGAAGAACAGCTATGTGACGGCGGCTTCGACCTTTGAGGGACAGCCGTATGGCTATGTGTTCAGGAATTGTACGCTCACAGCGGCTCCCGGCGTGGATAAATGCTATCTGGGCCGGCCCTGGGGCGCTTATGCCAAGACGGTTTTCCTGGATTGCACCCTGGGTGGGCATATCCTGCCGGAAGGCTGGCACGACTGGGAGAAGCCCGGCAAGCCGGATACGAAGAAGAACTCTTTCTATGCCGAATATGGCAGCAAGGGGCCCGGCGCCCGCGGTCCGCGCGTGAAATGGGCCCATACCCTGCGGGCGAAGGACCTGGAGAAGTATTCCTTTGAGAAGGTGATGTATCAGCAAGCGGACGGAATCGTCTGGAACCCCTTTGACAACCGATGAAAAGATTTGTACTCATAGCCTGCTGCCTGCTGGCGGCCTGCACCGCCCGCGAGGAATCCCTTGCGGTCTTGACGGTGAAGTCCGAGATGCAGCGCTGTCCCACGGGCGCCGACCTGGATGGCCTGCAGGGCAAGCTGAAATGGAATTATACCACGGGCCTGGAGCTCAAGGCCTTCCTGGATTGCCATGATCTGGAGGGCGCCGGTGCTACGCTCGGGTATGTCCGGGACTGGTACGATGCCATCATCGATTCCACCGGCACCATCGGCGGCGGGTATAAGGAATCCAATTATTCCCTGGACCATATCTGCCCGGGATGGACCCTCCTCAAACTGGTGGGTTTCTATCCGGAAGAGAAATATGACAAGGCTCTGCAGCAGCTCTACCGGCAGCTGCAGGCTCAGCCCCGCAATCCTGAGGGCGGATTCTGGCACAAAAAGATTTATCCTGAGCAGATGTGGCTGGACGGCCTGTATATGGCTATGCCCTTCTATGCCGAATATACCCGGGATTATGTGGCCGACAGCCTCCGGACCGCCCATTATGACGATATCGTCCGTCAGTTCAGCCTGGCTTTCGAGCACTGCTACGATCCGGCTACCGGCCTGCTTCGTCATGCCTGGGACGCCTCGCACCAGATGTTCTGGTGTGATCCGCTGACCGGACAGTCCGCCCATGCCTGGGGCCGTGCCCTGGGTTGGTACACGATGGCCCTGGTGGAGGTGATCGACATCCTGGAGACCGCCGAAGGGTATCAGGATACGACCCTCCCTTCCATCCTGTCGTCCGTCTTTGCCTCCTTGCTGAAGTATGCCGATCCGGAAACGGGCCTGTGGTATCAGGTACTCGACTGCCCCGGACAGGAGGGTAACTACCTGGAGGCCACGTGCAATGCCATGTTTGCCTATGTCATGCTCAAGGGCGTGCGCCTAGGCGTTTTGGACGGCGTGGACGAGCAGCTGGCCTGCCAAACCTACAAGCAGATGGTGAAGACCTTTGTCACTATTGATGAAACGGGCCTCGTGGTCCTGAATGATTGCTGCGCCGTAGCCGGATTGGGCGGCAAGCAGATGCGCAGCGGTACCTATGATTATTATATCAACGAGCAAATTGTCGAGAACGATCCGAAGGGCATGGGCCCGCTGATCTGGGCGATGCTCGAATACGAAAGATATCATGAGAACGAATTGGGGAAATAGCCTGATGGCCTTGCTGGTCCTGGTTTCCTGCGGGGACAAGGAGAATACGGATGATCCCACTCCGTCGGCTCCTGCCACGCCCACAGGAGTGGTCCTGAAAAGCGCCACGAAGACATCGCTGTGCTTCCAGTGGGATGCGGTGAGCGGTGCATCGGCCTATGAATGGAGATTATTGGAGGCCGGTACCCAGAAGTTGACGGACCTGGTGGACACACGGGATGCCGTGGTGGAGTCGCTCTCGCCGGGAACCACCTATTCCTTCTCTGTCCGCAGCGTCGCAGACGGCCAGAAATCGTCCTGGTCCTCTTCCGTGACGGCTACGACAGAGAAAGACATCGAACCGCAGCCTTCTGACAAATATGCGCAATTCGCTATCCCGGAAGTGGAAGAGAACGGCGTTGCGCGGGCTTTCCCGGGTGCCGAGGGCGGGGGAATGTACACCACCGGCGGCCGTGGCGGCAAGGTCCTGCACGTGACCAAGTTGACCGATGACAATTCGGAAGGAACGCTCCGCTGGGCGGTCGGCCAGACGGGTGCACGCACCGTCGTTTTCGATGTGGCGGGTATCATCACCCTGACATCGGACCTGAAAATCAGCAAGGGAGACCTGACCATCGCCGGCCAGACGGCTCCCGGCGACGGCATCTGCCTGAAGAATTATTCGGTTGTCCTGCAGGCCGATAACATCATCATCCGCTTCCTCCGTTTCCGCCTGGGCGACGAGGCCCCGTGGTCGCAAGCGGACATCGATGCCGGAAAGGCCGACAGCGAGGACTGCATCTGGGGGCGCTACCTGAACGATATCGTCCTGGACCACTGTTCTATGAGCTGGAGCATCGACGAGACCGCCTCCTTCTACGGGAATGTGAAGATGACCATGCAGTGGTGCCTCATCGGCGAGTCCATGAAGAGCTGCCGCCTGCATAGCAAGGGCGATCACGGTTATGGCGGCATCTGGGGCGGCAAGGATGCCTCCTTCCACCACAACCTGATGGCACATCACCAGAACCGCACGCCCCGTTTCGACCACCAGTACTTGTACGAAGAAAACAACAAATCGATTGACATCTACCGCGGCAACGTGGATTACCGCAACTGCGTGAATTACAACTGGGGGCCCAGCAACGGCTGCTACGGCGGCGAGGGCGGCCATTTCAACCTGGTGAGCAATTACTGCAAGGCCGGTCCCAACTCGAACGACAAACCTTATCTTATCGAGGCCGACGGCGGTTACAAGACGAAGATCAAAAACGTAGATACGTATTTCCCTTACGACTGGGCCTTCCTGTACCTGAATGGCAATTACAACAGCCAGTATCCTTCCGGCAGCGACAAATATCCGGATGGCATTTACTGGAAGCCGGCCTATTCCGCTTATGATAAATCGCACGAGGGTCACGTCCTGGCGGCACCCCTTTCCATCAAGGGAAAGGACGAAAAGACCGCCTATACCCATACGCACTCGGCCGAGGCGGCCAAGACCGTCGTGGTGAAGTGGGCCGGGGCATCGCTGGCGAAGGATGATGTGGATAAACGTATCAGCGCCGATGTGGATGCCGGCACGGGAGCGATTATCAACGATATCGCCGACGTGAAAGCCAAATATGGTAAGGCCTGGCCCGAGTACAAGGCATCTGATGCGCAGATAGCCCAGGCCAAGGATACGGACCGCGACGGAATGCCCGACGCCTTCGAGACACTGTTCGGACTAAATCCCGCATCGGCTGCCGACGGCAATCAGATTACCCTGGACAAAAACGGCCGTTATACCAACCTGGAAATGTACCTGCATTATCTGGTCAAGGATATCGTGACGGGGCAGAACCAGGGGACGACCTATGAAAAGTTATAAAACACATATATTTAATTCACTATTATTTTAATTTTTATGAAAAAAGCAGTAAAGAAACTCATTCTCGCATTGGCGAGCCTGGGAATCTGCCTGTCCCTGTCGGCCCAGACAACGAACATTTCGGGTACGGTGACCGACGAAAAGGGCGAGCCGCTGATCGGCGTGGGTGTCCTCGTTGAGGGCACGACCCTCGGTACGGTGACCGACCTGGACGGACATTACACCCTGGACGTCCCTGCCGATGCCGTGAATCTGGTCTTTTCTTTCATCGGCCTGAGCGACCAGACGGTTGCCATCGCCGGCCGCACGACCATCGATGTCGTCCTGAAAGAAGACACCACCTTCCTCGATGAAGTCGTCGTGGTCGGTTATGCCGTTGTCAAGCGGCGCGACCTGCTCGGCTCCGTTTCCTCCGTTGGCGGTGAAAAGCTGGCCGAACAGCCGGTAAATTCCGTCACGCAGGCCCTCTCCGGCCGTATGGCCGGTGTCTCGGTCGTTACGACGGAAGGCGATCCGGATGCGGATATCAAGATCCGTGTCCGCGGTGGCGGTTCCATTACCCAGGACAACAGCCCGCTCTACATCGTGGACGGTTTTCCGGTGGAATCCATCAACGACATCCCCTCGTCGGAAATCCAGTCCATCGACATCCTGAAGGATGCCTTCTCGACCGCTATCTACGGTAGCCGCGGTGCGAACGGTGTCGTGATCGTTACGACCAAGAGCGCTGAGAAGGGACAGAAGATTTCTGTTAAATTCAACACCTATTTCGGACAGAAGAAGATGGCCCATAAGAGCGCCATCAACGTGATGGATTCCGAGAATTTCGTCAAATTCCAGTATGAACTCGGTTCCCTCCGCAACAACCTGTCCGACGTGTACAATTCCTACTTCGGCACGTTCGACGATATGGATATGTATTTCGGTCTGCCCACCAACGACTGGGTGGATGCCGTCTTCGGCCGCACGGGAAATACCTGGAATGCGGATTTCTCGGTTTCCGGAAGCGGAGAGAATTACAACTGGACCGTCGGCTATGCCCACCTGGGCGAGAAAGCCATCATGATGGGTTCGGACTACACCCGCGACAACCTCAGCTTCAAGAGTAATTTCAAGACCTCGAAGACCACGTCGCTGGACCTGAACATGCGTTATTCCCGCACCAATGTGCGCGGTGCCGGCGCCAACTCCATCAACGACAACTCCGGTTCCACGTCCAGCAACGGCCGTCTGAAACATGCCGTACTGTATTCCCCGATTCCCGTTTCCAGCAATGTGGCCAGTGAGGAGGATGAAGACAACTACGGCGATGCCGTTCCGCCGCTGCAGGCTGTGACCGACAACGATTCCCGCCGTACGCGTACCATCTGGAACGCCAACGCGGCCTTCAACTGGGAGATCATTGAAAACCTGCGCCTGAAGGTGGACGGCGGCCTGGAGGAATATCGCCAGACCGATGACCGTTTCTACGGCATGAGCACCTATACCGTGTATAACGCGGGTGCGAAGGGCCCGGCTTCCGTTTACACCGATGTGAACCACCGCCGCCTGCGTAACACCAATACGCTTTCCTACAACTTTGCCAAGCAGCTTCCCGAGGATCATTCCCTGGATGTGCTGGCAGGTCAGGAAATTACGTATACCAAGAGCAGCACGACCACGATGAGCGTGACCGACCTTCCTGCCTTCTTCGATTCCGAAATGGCCTGGAACTTCCTCAGCTCGGGTTCCCCTGCAGCCATCAGCAACTACTACAATCCCGACGACGTTCTGCTGTCCTTCTTCGGACGGGTGAACTACGTTTACAAGCATCGTTACTCGGTGGGCGCCACCCTCCGTGCGGATGGTTCGTCGAAATTCGGAGCCGGCAACCGCTGGGGCTTCTTCCCTTCGGCCGCCGTATCGTGGACCATCTCGAACGAGCCCTGGATGGAGAATACCCGGAGCTGGATCGAGCAGTTGAAACTCCGGTACAGCTTTGGTACCGCCGGTAACAACAACATTCCTTCCGGCTTTATCTCGAAGGTCTATTCGGCCTATGCCACGACGGATCCTACGTTCACCAACCCGATCAGTACTTCGGAAACCTACTGGATGGCCGGTAAGACCATGAACAATCCGGACCTGACCTGGGAGACCACCTATACGCACAACCTCGGTGTGGACTTCAGTCTCTTCAAAGGAAAGCTGAGCGGTAGCCTCGAAGTGTACCAGAATGATACGAAGGACCTGCTCATCAAGTATGACATCAAGGGTACCGGATACGACAACCAGTACCGCAACATCGGTTCTACCCGCAACCGCGGTATCGAACTGTCGTTGAATATGCCGGTGATTTCCACGAAGGATGCCTCCCTGAACATCTCGGCCAACATTTCCTATAACAAGAACCAGGTTGTCTCGCTGGGTGGCCAGCAGACGCTGACGGAGAACTCCAGCTGGGCTTCTACGGAAATCGGTACCGATTACCTGGTGCAGGTGGGCGAGCCGATGGGCAATATGTACGGCTACCTCAGTGATGGTTTCTACACCGTGGATGATTTCGATTACACGGGTGGAAAATGGGTGCTGAAGGAGGGCGTCGCAGACGCTTCCTCCATCATCGGATCCACTTACTTCCGTCCCGGTGCCATGAAACTCAAAGATCTGGATGGTAATGGCAAGATTGACGATGGTGACAAGCGGGTTATTGGAAACGCGATCCCGGACGTTACCGGTGGTTTCTCTCTCAGCGGTTACTACAAGGGCTTCGACCTGAGCGCCAACTTCAGCTACATGCTGGGCCAGCAGGTCTATAACGCCAACAAGATTGAGTTCAACTCTTCCCGTAAGTACACGACCCTGCGTAACCTGACGACCGACATGGATGTGGCCAACCGCTGGACCAACATCGATTGGACCACCGGCGCCCTGGTGGACGATCCGGACCAGCTGCGTGCGATGAATGCCGGCAAGACCATGTGGTCGCCGTGCATCCAGAATGCCGTGTTCAGCGATGCGGCTGTTGAAAACGCCTCCTTCCTGCGTCTGCAGACCCTCACCCTGGGCTACACCCTGCCGGAAGCACTCACCCAGAAGGTCTGCCTGCGGAAGGTCCGCGTCTATGTGACCGGTACGAACCTCTTCTGTCTGACCAATTACAGCGGTTTCGATCCCGAGGTGGATACACGCCGCACGACTCCGCTGACGCCCGGTGTGGATTGCTCGGCTTATCCCAAGAGCATCGGCTACGTGGCAGGTATTAATCTCACATTCTAAAAGGTACCGACATGAAAAAGATTATCATAGTTACTGCGGCACTCGTTGCCCTGATGACCATCCCTTCGTGTGAAAAGGTGCTGGACCAAAAATCCCCCTCCACGTTCGACGATTCAGTCGTGTATTCCAATTACACGCTGGCCGAACAGACCATTTTCTCTATCCACATCGCCTTTGGCGAGCAGAACAGCTATCGTGGCCGTTTCCTGCCCTGGTATGGTTTCAATACCGATATCGAGTGGTACAACTCTGCCAAGAACGACGACAAGACTCAGATTGTCGCCTACGATATCCGGACGAACAACAGCCAGCTGAACGACAGCAAGAATCCTTTCGCCGATATGTATAGCGGTATTGAGCGCGCCAACCTGGCCATCGAAGGTCTGCGTACCTATGGCAATACGGAGCAGGACACCAAGATGGCTTACCTGCTGGGCGAGGCCCTCACGCTGCGCGCGATGCTGTATTACGACCTGACGAAAGCCTGGGGCGATGTTCCCGCACGCTTCTCTTCGCTGACGTCCGAGTCCCTCTTTGTGAAGAAGTCGGACCGCGACGTGATTTACAAACAGATTCTCTCCGATCTGGAAGAGGCGATCAAATACCTTCCTTATCCGGGTGCATCGCCGCAGACGGCCAAGACCGACCGGGTGAACAAGGTCTTTGCTGAAGGCCTCTATGCCCGTATCGCCCTGGCTGCCTCCGGTTTCGCCATGCGTCCCGACGAGGGGAAGGTGGGTACCGGCGATCCGGGTACGGTGCGCCTGTCCAATGACCCCGATCTCCAGAAGAACGTGCTGTATCCGAAGGCCCTGGCTTACTTAAAAGATGCTATCGGTTCGCAGACCTGCTCCCTGGTAGGGGACTACGAGGCCCTCTGGCGCAGCTTCAATGCCATGGACCTGACGGCCGGCAAGGAATTCCTGTACAACATTCCGTTCGGCGCCAACGAGCAGAAAGCCCGTGGCCGTTGGAACTTCACCTTCGCCGTGAAGGCAGAGAACTCGACCATTTTCGGTTACAATGTCAACCAGGGCGGTGTGGCTGGTCCTACCCCTACCACCTGGTTCATGTACGATCCGCTTGATACGCGTCGCGACGTGACTTGCGTGAACTACAAGCTGGTGAAGAACGTGCTTACGCCCGGCGGTATCAAGAGCTGGTACTTCGGCAAATATCGCTTCAACTGGATGACTACCTTCCCGTACACGGGCGGTAATGACGACGGCATCAAGCCGGTGGTGATGCGTTACGCTGACGTGCTCCTGATGGCGGCTGAGATTGCAAACGAACTGGACGAGACGCCCTTTGCAAAGGATTGCCTGAAAGAGGTGCGCAGACGTGCCTTCAAAGGGAATGAAGCGGTGGCGGATGCCTATGTGGATGCCCTCTCCGGCAAGGATGCCATTTTTGAGGCGATTGTCAACGAACGCGCCCTCGAATTCTGCGGCGAGTTCCTCCGCAAGGCCGACCTCATCCGTTGGGATCGCCTGTACTCCGCCCTGGCTGCGGAGAAGGCCGAAATGAAAGACCTGGCCTCCCTGTCCGGCGACTTTGCCGCCCTGACCGGAGATGTCTGGTATCGCGAGGCAGAGGACGGTGAGTCCCTGCAGTTCTATGGTCTGGGTCCCGGCGAAGTTACGCCTCCCAGTGGCAATTGGGAAAAGGAAGCCGGTTATATTAACACGACCAAGTTCAAAGACGAGGACATCGAATACCTCTTCTCTCAGCCCGATAAGGAATCTCTGAACAGACGCCAGTTCTGGCCGATTTTCCAGTATATCGTGGATACGAGCCAGGGAACCCTGGTCAATGACTACAATTATTAGAAACAGTGCTATTATGAAAATTTCGAAACTGTTCCAATATATTTGCATCCCGATGCTTTCCCTGGGTCTCCTGCTTCTGCCGGGATGCTCCAGCAAGGAATTCGACGAGGTGACCGATTTGGGCCTGACCCGCTGCCTGGAGCCGATGAACCTCGGCGCCAAGGTCAGCAGCACGTTGGGTGACGTGGTAACCTTCTCCTGGGATGTAACGAAAGATGCGCAGAACTATCTCCTGACCATCTGCAACGACGCCGACATGACCGACGTCTATCTGACCGAAACCGTATCGCCTTCCGACGTTCCTCTCCAGAAGAAACTCGAGGCGGACCGGACCTTCTATTTCTCCGTACAGGCCAAGGCCGACGGCAAGCAGGATTCGAAGGTGGCCCTCTATGGCAAGTCCGTCAAGACCTTTGCCGTAAAGGACAACCTCTTCCTGAAACTCTCGGATCGTACGGCATCTTCCGTATCCCTTACCTGGAGCAAGGAAGTGGCCGACTACACCGACGTTGACCGTATCGTCTATCGTCTGCCCGGCAACGAGGAGACTGAACAGACGTACAACCTGACGGCGGACGACATCACTGCCGCCACAGCCGTCGTTTCCGGTCTGGAAGCGGCTACCGAGTACGAGTTCATCCTCTTCTTCAAGAGTGCCTCCCGCGGCCAGGTCAATGCCTGGACCGCCCCGGATGTGACCACCCTTACTCCGGTGAACAGCCTGGCCGGCCTGCAGAGCGCGGTCCAGACTTCCGGTGCCCAGATTTACCTGAAACTGGAAGGTTCGCCGTATGATATCGAAGCGATGGATATTTCCACCGGTTTCTCGCTCATCGGTGAGCTGGATGCCGACGGAAACGGCCCTGTCCTGACGGGTGAATTCCATATCTCCGATGCCTGGAACGGACAGAACCTGTTCTTCGAGAACCTGACCTTCGACGGTGCGCCTACGGCTGCTTCTCCGTCCGGCTTCGGTTTCGCCCTCCAGAACAAGAACGGCGGAACCAAGGATGGAAAGGATATCGGCAACGTTACCTACAAGAACTGCGTCATTACGAATTACACCAAGGGTCTCCTTTACGAGTGGGGCAAACCCCTGGTGCTGGGCGACATCCTGTACGACAGCTGCGACCTCCTCAACATCAACGAGGACGGTACAGTGGGCGGCGATGTCTTCGATATCCGCCAGGCCACGACCATCAAGTCTGTTTCCTTCATCAACAATACGATTGCACAGGGTATGCGTACCTTCGTACGTCTGGATCCGAACGTGACCGTGGGAGCCCTGACGTTTGAGAACAACACCCTGTTCAACCTGTGCTTTGTGGACAATGCCAACAATGCCGGTATCTTTGGCCTTCAGGTCAAACCCGGCAGCTTCTCGTTCAAGAACAACCTCTTCCTGAACATGACCGGCAAGTCTGTCCTGGCAGGTGCCAACGCCAAATACATTCCGGCCTCCGACCTGGGTGTATCGGCGTCGAACAACTGGTTCTTCGATGTTCCGTCCACTTACTTTACGGACAACTTCACGCTTGCGCAGGCAGCGGGTACGATCCTGGAAGAGACGCCCTGCTACAACGCTCCGGGCGGATTGTTCAACATCCTGGCCGGCTCCGATATCTCCGGCAAGGAGGTAGGTGCTTCCAAATGGTGGACTCCCTATGTGGAGGAGCCTGAGGACCTTACCCTGAATACGCTCACCAGCAACAAGACCTGGAATCTTGCCAACGCGAAGTACTTCTCCGGCACCATCAAGAAAGAAATGGTGCGCGACGACCTCTACCTGCATGGCAGCGAGGAAAATGCCATCGTGGTTGCCAACGGTATGCTCAACTTCCAGAATGCGGCGGTTACCGACCGCGCCGGTGTCCCGGCCGACGGTTACATCGCCTTCAAGGTGAGCGGTCCCGGTTCGGTGATCATCAAAGCGGCCGATCCTGAATCGCAGGGACGGCACTTCATCGTGGGCGTGGGCAAGACCGACGGTTCCGACATCGCCCTGAAGGGTGGCGCTTCTGCGCAGGCCGACATGCCGAATGCGCAGAAGATCGTCATTACCAGCATTACCGAGGAATCCCTCGTGTATGTCTATCCTTCCGGTCCCGTGAGCCTGGAGAAACTGGCCTGGAGTACCGATGTGACGCCGGTGAATACCGCGCTTCCGACGCCTGATCCGACGGCCGATCCCGCCAGCATCACCAAGGGCGACGCGACGGACATTACCGTCAGCTGGCCTGCCGTAGAAGGTGCCGGCAGCTATACCGTTGTGTTCAAGGGCAAGACCTATACGGTCAAGGACGCAACGGAATACGTCATCGGCGGTACGACCACCGGCATGCTCGATGCCGGCAGTTACAAAGTCGAGGTCTTCGCCAACCCGGGTGCCGACGATATTTACAATACCGAATCCGCGGCCGGTGTGGCTACCTTCGCGGTCCTGCCTAGCGGTGGCGGTGGAGATGACGAGACCATCGTGAAAAACGTGGATGAACTCCTGGCCGCCATCGGTGCGGGCAAGGATGCCATTACCCTGCTCCCCGGCGAGTATAAGCTGGGCGGACCGCTGACGGTCACCAGTTCCCTCAACCTCTACGGCCCGGGTGCCGTAGTCTATGGCGGTTTCGTCTTGAGCGGCGAAGTGAATCGCTTCGATCTGATTGGCCTGACCTGCATCGGTTCGGATGCGGAGAACAAGGCGGATATCTTCATCAACCTGGACAATGCTGCCGGTGTGAAGGCTACCGATATCAGTGTCGTAGGCTGTGTGGTGGACGGCTATGCCAAGAGCGTTATCTATGCTTCCAATACAAGCGATGTCTTTGAAGTGGAGAACATCACCTTCAATGACCTCCTCGTGAAGAACATGGGAACCGGACAAGGCGTCTTCGACCTGCGCAACGGTAAGTACAGCCAGTTCATGCTGCAGAACTCCACTGTAACGGGCGGCCGTGACTTCCTCCGGATCGACGCTCCTTGCTCCATTCACACGGTAGTCGTGGATGGCAACACGCTGTATAACCTGAACGACAGCAAGAATGCCGGCGGTCTCTTCAGTGTGCGGGCTACTCCGGTTGTCTATGAGGTAATCTATAATGTTGTGGCCAATATCGCCAATTCCATCAGCGGCCGTGCGACGGCAGCAGTTCCCAAGATCAAGCGGAATGTATGGTACAACCTTGGTGAGAGCTTCTTCACCGGTTGTATCACGGCCGACAATTATCTGGACGGCCAGGGCGTGAACCTGTCCGTTGATCCGTTCAAGGATGCCGCAAATGGCGACTACACGCTTACCAATGCCATTGTGGCAAGCCTGGGCGTGGGTGCAGATCGTTGGAATCCGACGACGATTACCCCCAACTATGATAATTGGGCATCGGTAAAGAACACCGATGAACTCCTTGCCGCCATCGATGCCGGCAAGACGTCCTTGTACCTCGATCCCGGCGAGTATACGCTCACCGAACCCCTTACGCTGACGGCCGGCATGAACCTTTCTGGTTCCTTGGAGGCAACGACCCTGGTGGTTCCGGAAATCAAACTGGCCGAAGGGGAACTGGGCGTGGTGTCGCTGGACAACATGACCATCAAACCTTCCGGCGGAAACAACCTGATTACGGTAGATGCCGCTTCTGTGGTCAAGAGCCTGAAGCTGACCAACCTTAACGTCGACGGAGTGGCCAAGAGCCTCTTCTATGGCAACGCCGAGGGTTCTTCCTTTGGCGCCCTGGTCCTGGATAACGTCATGGCTACGAACCTCGGAGGCGGTCAGGGTACGATTGATATCCGCAAAGGTACTTACGAGATCGTTACCATCCAGAATAGTACGATCGTAGGCGGCCGCGACTTCATCCGTGCCGACGCCGATCGGGTGACCGGAGCCATCAATATCGTCAACAATACCTTCGACGGTGTAACGCTCAACAATGGCAACGGTGTGCTGTACGTCCGTTCTACGCCTACAAGCTACGTGTTCAAGAACAACCTGTTCCTGAACGAGAACGGTGCCAACAACATGCTCTCCAAAGCTTCCGGCGTCACGGTCCCCAACGAGGTATCGAACAACTACTTCTATAACTGTACTGCCGAGAAATTCTGGACGGGTCTCATCAATCAGGATGTGGCCCTTGCCAATGGCGGAGCCATCCTGTTGAAGGATCCGGTGAAGGATGCGGCGAAGCTGGACTACACCCTGGTGAACGCACTCTGCATTTCCCGCCGGATTGGTTCGTCTCGCTGGAACAACATGGGCGACTTCTATCTGGATACGACCGTTTCCGACGTGGAATCGCTCTATAGCGCCATTTCCGCCGGCATCCCGGCCATCCAGCTGACCCCCGGTGTGTATGACCTGCGTACGGTGGCCGAAGGCGGCATCCTGACCACGACAGCTCCACTGCAGCTCTATTGCGAGGATAAGTCGGCCGAAATCATCGGTGCCTTCAAGCTCGGTGCCGGTACGACTTCCTTCGAGGTTGACGGCCTTGTCTTCAACGGTGCCGATAAGGCGCTGGGCAACGCTTTCGAGATCGGAGAGGCTATCGATATCCAGAAGGTTATGATATGGAACTGCGAGATCAAGGGCTATAACAAGAGCGTCTTCTACGGAAACGGGGACGGCTCCCAGGTGAATGTCTTTGACTTCTCGCGCAACCAGGTACACGGCTTCGGTACGGGTCAGGGCATGCTCGATATCCGCAAGGGTACATATGCTGCGCTGAACGTGAGCCGGAATACGTTCTATGACGGTGGCCGCGACTTCATCCGCTGCGATGCGGGTATCGCTTCCTCCATTGCCATCGAGAACAATACCTTCGCCGCGTGCTCCATCGACGCCGGAAACGGCCTGCTGTGGGTTCGTTCCTGCGCCGATGCGCCCGAGAACTACATCGTGCAGAAGAACCTGTTCCTGAACCTCACCGGAGACAAGACCGTTCTTGCCAAGACGGGCGCAACGGTGCCGACGATGTCTTCCAACTACTTCTTCAATGTGGGAGCGGCCTTCTGGGGCGGTGCCATCAATCAGGAGACGGCCACTGCGAATGGCGGTGTCCTGGATGCCGACCCGTGCAACGACTCCGCAACCTTCAACTTCATGCTGAAAGATGCGACGCTGCGCGCAGCCGATATCGGAGATCCTCGCTGGAATCCTTCGTCTCCCAACTATAAAAAGAAAAAATAAGTAAAATGACATTCATTAACGATCATTTTATGCTGCAGAGTGATACGGCGTACGCGCTGTATCACTCCCATGCAGCGAAAATGCCCATCATCGATTATCACTGCCACCTGGTGCCGCAGCAGATTGCCGAAAACATCCAGTTCCGCGACATTACCCAGCTCTGGCTGGTGGACGGGCATTATGGTGACCACTATAAATGGCGTGCGATGAGGGCCAATGGCGTAAGTGAAGAGTACCTCACCGGTGGAAAACACAGCGCCTGGGAAACCTTCCAGAAATGGGCTGAAACCGTTCCCTATACCATGCGGAACCCGTTGTACCACTGGACGCATTTGGAACTCAGCCGCGTGTTCGGAATAGATAAACTGCTCTGCCCGGCCACGGCCCGCGAGATCTTCGAGGAGTGCAATGCCAAACTCGCTACGCCCGAATTCCGCGGCCAGGCCATCATCCGCAGATTCAATGTGGAAGTGGTCTGCACCACGGATGATCCGGCCGACGACCTGCGCTGGCACAAGATGATCGCCGAGCATCCCTTTGGCGTGAAAGTGATTCCAGCCTGGCGGCCGGACTGCGCCATGGCCATCGAGCGCCCCGAGTCGTACAAGGCCTATCTGAAGCGCCTGGGTGAGGCAGCCGATATGGAAATCGACTCCTATCCGGCTCTCCAGGAAGCCCTGAAGAAACGGCACGACTATTTTGCCGCGAATGGATGCAAGCTTTCCGACCACGGCCTGGAGAATTTCTACAGTGCCGATTACAAGGAGAGTGAGATTGATCTCATTTTCAAGAAGGCGCTCATCGGCATCGCTCCCGCTCCGGACGAACTGGAGAAGTTCCGCAGCGCTTTCCTGCACGACCAGGCCGTCATGGACGCCGAGGCCGGCTGGGCGCAGCAGTTCCACATCGGCGCCATCCGCAACAACAACACCAAGATGTTCGCCGAGGTGGGTCCCGATACCGGTTATGATGCCATCCACGACTTGAGTATCGCCGTGTCCGGTCATCGCTTCTTCGACCGCCTCACCCGGGAGGGAAAACTTGCGAAGACCATCCTCTATTGCCTGAATCCCAAGGATAACGCCGTCATGACGACCATGGCTTATACCTACAACGACGGCACCTTCCCCGGGAAGATGCAGTTCGGTTCCGGTTGGTGGTTCCTGGATCAGGAAGTAGGCATGCGCCGGCAGCTGGATTCCCTGTCGAACCTGGGTTTGCTGAGCCGTTTCGTGGGCATGCTTACGGACAGCCGCAGCTTTGTCAGTTATCCCCGTCACGAGTATTTCCGCCGCATCCTGTGCGACGTGATCGGCTCCGACGTGGAGAAGGGGAAGCTGCCCGCTTCCGAGATGGAATTCATCGGCCAGATGGTGGAAGACATTTCCTACAACAACGCCAAACGGTATTTTGATTTCTGATGAAATACATACAGATTAATCCTTTGGACAATGTCGCCGTCGCGCTCACCGACCTCAAGGCCGGCGAGCGTGTCGGGGACGTGGTCTTACGGACCGACCTTTCCCGCGGACACAAAGTCCTGTTGAAGGATTTGAAGGAAGGGGAGAACGTCATCAAATACGGCTCTCCCATCGGTCACGTGACCCGGGATATCCCGGCCGGTACGCCGGTGGACCATTCCTGCATCAAAACCAACCTGGAAGGGCTGCTGGACTATACCTGGAATCCGGTTCCGACGGATATCCCGGCGGCAGGGGAGCGCCGCACCTTCCGCGGCTTCGTCCGGGAGGACGGCCAGGTGGGCGTGCGCAACCAGATCTGGATCATTCCCACGGTGGGATGCGTGAACGGGGTCTGTGAGTCTATCGCCAGCCGTCTCCGCGAGGAAATGGCCGGCCAGATGGGCTCCGTGGACGCCATCGTAGCCTTCCCGCACAACTACGGCTGCTCGCAGCTGGGAAACGATCACGAAAACACCCGGACGGTCCTGGCCGATATGGTCCATCACCCGAATGCCGGCGGCGTCCTGGTGGTGAGCCTCGGATGCGAGAACAACCAGTTGGACGCCTTCCGCGAGATTGTGGGTCCCGTTGAGGCCTCCCGTGTGCGGATGTTCGTCTGCCAGAAGGTGGAGGATGAGGTGGAATACGGTCTGCAGCTGGCCCGGGAACTGTTTTTTCATGCCCGGGAGGATATCCGTATCGATGTTCCCGTGAGCAAATTACGCGTGGGACTAAAGTGCGGAGGGTCCGACGGCCTTTCCGGCATCACCGCCAACCCGCTGCTGGGCGTCTTTTCCGATTGGATCGTGGCCCAGGGCGGTACCACCGTGCTGACGGAAGTCCCCGAGATGTTCGGCGCCGAGACCCTGCTGATGAACCGCTGTGCGACCCGAGAATTGTTCGATCAGACCGTACGCCTGATCAACGACTTCAAGGAGTATTTCATTCGCAGCGGCATGCCCGTGTACGAGAACCCCTCGCCGGGCAACAAGGCGGGCGGCATTTCGACCCTGGAGGAAAAATCGCTCGGCTGCACGCAGAAGAGCGGAAAGAGTGCGGTCCGTGGCGTCCTGCGTTATGGCGAGCGCCTGTCGCAGAACGGCTTGAACCTGTTGAGCGCCCCGGGCAACGACCTGGTGGCCTCGACCGCCCTGGCGGCTGCCGGCTGCCAGATTGTCCTGTTTACCACCGGCCGCGGCACCCCGTTCGGCACGTTCGTCCCGACGATGAAAATCGCTACGAATTCCGCCCTGGCCCAGATGAAACACGGGTGGATCGACTTTAATGCCGGTACCCTGGCCGAGGGAGATCCGATGCAGCAGGTGGCATACCGTTTTATCGACACCGTGCTGGCGGCCGCTTCGGGCGAACCCGTGTGCAGCGAACGCAACGGCTGGCGGGAAATCGCCATCTTCAAAACCGGGGTAACCTTATAGTTTTATTACGAATTTTAACGTATATTTACATCCAATATGGAAAGATTGAATCGTTCGACTGCACCGCAGGCGAAACAATATACCGAGAAGATCATCCAGTTCGGCGAAGGCAACTTCCTGCGGGCTTTCATCGAGTGGATTATCTGGAAAACCAACCAGAAGACGGACTTTCACGCTTCCGTCGTGGTGGTCCAGCCCATCGACCGTGGTATGGTCGATATGCTGAACGAGCAGGACTGCCTGTATCATCTGAACCTCCAGGGACTCCTGAACGGCGAGCCGGTGGACAGCGTGGACCTGATTGATGTCATCAGCCGGGGAATCAACCCCTATGCCGATTTCCAGGCTTATATGAAGCTGGCCGAGCAGCCGGAGATGCGTTTCATCATCTCCAATACCACCGAGGCGGGCATCGCCTTCGATCCGGCCTGCAAGTTCGAGGATGCTCCCGCGTCTTCCTATCCCGGCAAACTGACCCAGCTCCTGTACCATCGGTACGAGTTCTTCCAGGGCGATCCGGCCAAGGGCATGATCCTCTTCCCGTGCGAGCTGATATTCGAAAACGGCAAACACCTGAAGGAATGCATCCGCCAGTACATTGACCTGTGGAAACTGGGCGAGGGTTTCTCGAAGTGGTTCGAGACCGCCTGCGGCGTATATAGCACGCTGGTGGACCGTATCGTCCCGGGTTATCCGCGCGACAACGCCGCCCAGCTGTGCGAGCGCGTGGGTTATCAGGACAACCTGCTGGACAAAGCCGAGATCTTCCACCTGTGGGTCATCGAGGCCCCGAAGGAGGTCGCCGCCGAGTTCCCGGCCGACAAAGCCGGCCTGAACGTGCTCTTCGTCCCGTCTGAGGCCCCGTACCACGAGCGCAAGGTGACCCTGCTGAACGGCCCGCACACCGTGCTGTCGCCGGTTGGCTACCTGAGCGGCCTGAATACGGTGAAGGAATGCTGTGAGGACGCTGTCGTGGGCCCCTTCGTCAAGAAGGTGATGTTCGACGAACTGCTTCCTACGCTGAACCTTCCGAAAGCGGAACTGGAGCAATTCGGCAACGATGTCATGGAACGCTTCCGCAACCCGTTCGTGAAGCATTTCGTCACCAGCATCATGCTGAACTCCTTCCCGAAATTCAAGACGCGCGACCTGCCCGGCCTGAAGACCTACCTGGCGCGCAAAGGCAGCCTGCCGCAGGGCATCGTCCTGGGCCTGGCCGCCATCTGTACCTATTATAAAGGTGGCAAACGGGGAGCGGATGACATTGTTCCGAACGACGACCCGAAGATCATGCAGCTGCTGAAAGACCTCTGGGCTGCCGGAGATGTCCGGATAGTGGCCCAGGGCGTCCTGGCGGACGAATTCATCTGGGGCGAAGACCTCAATGCCGTTCCCGGCCTGACCGACCTGCTGGAAAAAGATCTTGCGCTCATCCAGGCCAAGGGTATGCGCGCTGCCGTAGAATCCATTTTATAAAGAATCGAACATGAGTACACAGAAAAAACTGATGACTAACTGGCGCTGGTGGCTGTGCTCGCTGCTTTTCGTGGCGACGACGGTGAACTACCTGGACCGCCAGGTCCTTTCGCTGACGTATGAGGAATTCATCAAACCGGAATTCCACTGGACAGATGCCCATTATGGCACCATTACCTCCTTCTTCTCCATCTTCTATGCGATCGCCTGCCTGTTCGCGGGCAAGTTCGTGGACTGGATGGGGACCAAGAAGGGTTATCTGATTGCCATCGGCGTATGGTCCGGCGGCGCCTGCCTCCATGCCGCTTGCGGCTGGGTCACGGCTTATCTGATTGAGGGGATTGATTCCGTAGCCGCCCTGCGTGCCGTTGAAAAGGGCTCTGAACTGGCCCTGGCCATTTCTACGACTTCTGTGTATCTCTTCCTCCTGTGCCGGGGTATCCTGGCCCTCGGTGAGGCCGGAAACTTCCCGGCCGCGATCAAGGTGACGGCGGAGTACTTCCCCAAGAAAGACCGCGCCTTCGCGACGTCGATCTTCAATGCGGGAGCCTCCGTCGGCGCCCTGGCCGCACCGCTTACCATCCCGCTTCTGGCCAAGGCCTTCGGCTGGGAATGGGCCTTTATCATCATCGGTGGTCTGGGTTTCCTGTGGATGTTCTTCTGGCAGTTTATGTATGACAAGCCCGAAGAAAGCAAACATGTGAACGCGGCCGAACTGGAATATGTCCACCAGGACGATGCCGCCGAGGCTGCCGAAAAGGCCGCCATCGCCGCGCAGAAAACCATCCCGATGCTCCAGTGCTTCCGTTACCGGCAGACCTGGTCCTTCGTGGTGGGCAAGTTCTTTACGGACGGCGTCTGGTGGTTCTTCCTGTTCTGGGCTCCTTCCTACTTCAGCAACCAGTTCAACGCTCCTGCCACTTCCGGTCTGGGCCAGGCCCTGATCTTTACGCTCTATGCCATCGTGACGGTCGTGTCCATTATCGGTGGCTACCTGCCCAAGGCCTTTGTGGATAAAAAAGGCATGAATCCCTATGCCGGCCGGATGCTGGCCATGCTGATTTTTGCCTTCTTCCCGATTGCAGCCCTCTTTGCCCAGCCGCTGGGCGTCCATTTCAACTCGCCCTGGTGGCCGGCCATCCTGATCGGCCTTGCCGCCGCGGGACACCAGGCCTGGAGCGCGAACCTCTTCTCCACCGTGGGCGATATGTTCCCGAAGAGCACCATTGCTACCATTACCGGTATCGGCGCCATGGCGGGCGGTCTGGGTTCGATGATCATCCAGAAAGTTGCCGGTAACCTGTTCACCTATGCCGAAAATGCCGGAAGCGCCTTCCATTTCATGGGATTCGAGGGCAAGCCGGCCGGTTATTTTATTGTCTTCTGCTGCTGTGGTGTGGCCTATCTGCTGGCCTGGACCCTCATGAAGACGCTGGTCCCGAAATACAAAGCCGTTGAGATATGATGAGTGGAGACTTGTTTTCCCTGAAGGGTAAAAACGCGTGGATTACGGGCGGTGCCCACGGCATCGGCTTCAGCATCGCGTGCGCGTATGCGGCCGCCGGAGCGGACTGGATCGTATTCAACTGTTCCAACGAAGCCTCGCGCCAGAAAGGGCTGGATGCCTATCACGCGGCCGGAATCGAGAACGTCCGCGGCTATGTCTGCGACGTGACCGATGAAAAGGCCGTCCACGCCCTGGTGGAGCAGATTCATGCCGAAGTGGGTCCCATCCACATCCTGGTGAACAATGCCGGCATCATCAAACGCATCCCGATGCACGAGATGAAACGCGCCGAGTTCCAGCAGGTGATTGACGTGGACCTGGTGGCGCCGTACATCTGCGCTGCCGCAGTGGTTCCCGAAATGATGGAACGCCGCGAAGGCAAGATTATCAACATATGCTCCATGATGTCCGAGCTGGGCCGCGAGACCGTATCGGCCTACGCCGCCGCAAAGGGGGGCCTGAAGATGCTCACGCGCAACATCTGCTCGGAATATGGGGCCTACAATATCCAGTGCAACGGTCTGGGACCGGGCTATATCGCCACCTCGCAGACCGCGCCCCTGCGCGAGCGCCAGCCCGATGGCAGCCGCCATCCGTTTGACGCCTTCATCGTGGCCAAGACCCCTGCGGGCCGCTGGCTGGCTCCCGAAGAACTGGCCGGACCGGCGGTCTTTCTGGCGTCGAAGGCTTCGGATGCCGTGAACGGCCACATCCTGTATGTGGACGGCGGCATCCTGGCATATATTGGAAAACAACCTTAATGGTGAAACGAATCATGAAACTGAATTGTCAGGTACGACAGGCATCGAGCAATGTGGATGCCAAACACTATGATACGGAACGTCTCCGGAAAGAGTATCTCGTGGAGAACGTGATGGTTCCGGACGAGATCAACATGGTCTATTCCATGTTCGACCGCATCATCGCGGGTGGAGCCGTTCCCGTGAAAGAAGAATTGCTGCTCAGCGCGCCCGATATCCTGCGGGCGGACTGGTTCACCCAGCGCCGTGAGGTGGGTATTATCAATGTAGGCGGTCCCGGTACCGTGGTGGTGGGGGAGGAATCCTATCACCTGGAGCACAAGGAAGCCTTGTACGTGGGCCGTGGAAACCGGCACATCGTCTTCAAGAGCGATGCGGCGGAAGCGCCTTCGCACTTCTATTTCTGCTCGGCCACCGCACACCGGGAAACCGGCGTGAAGAAGGTGAGCAAGAAAGACGCGGTGGTGATGCACCTGGGCTCGCTGGAAGAGTCCAACGAACGTACCATCAACCGTTTGCTGGTGAAGGAAGTAGTACCTTGCTGCCAGCTGCAGATGGGCATGACGGAACTGGCTCCGGGCAGCACCTGGAACACCATGCCCGCCCATACGCACGACCGCCGCATGGAGGTGTATTTCTATTTCGAACTCCCGGACGACGCGGCTGTGTGTCACTTCATGGGTGAGCCGCAGGAAACCCGCCACATCTGGATGCACAACGAACAGGCCGTGATCTCCCCGCAGTGGAGCATCCACAGCGCCTGCGCGACCCGCAACTATACCTTTATCTGGGGCATGTGCGGCGAGAACGACGATTACAACGACATGGACTGGTGTGCTACGAAAGATTTGAAGTAATATGCTGAAACGTATCTTTATCCTGGCGGCCGCCCTGGGGCTCTTCCTTGCATGTGCCCCCAAGCAGGCTACGCCGAAGGTCATGGCCCGCGCCGTTCCCGAAAGGGCCGATGACTTTGTTTTTGAGAACAACCTCATAGCCGGACGCTTCTATGGGAAGGCCCTGGAGGGCAATCCCACCTCGCCCGGCATTGACATCTGGGTGAAACTGCCCGGTGCGCTGGTGGCCGACGAATGGTACCAGAACGCCGTCGAGGGAGACGATGCCAATTACTACCACCGCGACCATGGCGGGAAAGACTGCTACAAGGTGGCGGTGAGCCTGGGCGGTGGCGCATCGGCCCCGCTTATCGACGGAACGCTCCGGTATCCCACGACCAACTACCGCAGCTGCGAGGTCCTCGTCCAGACGCCTGATTCCGTGACCTTCGTCCTGCATTATCCTGCCTGGGACGCTGCAGAAGGCATTTCCGTTGCCCTGGACAAGGAAGTGACCGTGGTGGCGGACAGCTATTTCTGCCAGGTGCGCGACACCTGGACCTTTACCGGAACGGACAGCCTGACGGTGGCGGCCGGTTTCAAGCTGCACAATGCCCAGCCTACCGTGGAAGCCTCCCTGCAGGAGGTGGACCGGGTGGCCATCTGGGAACATGCATCGGACCAGAGCGTCGAGCCCGAAGAGGGGATGATCGGCGTTGCGGTGGTGATGCCCGGGGCGGAGGATTCCTTCTTCTGTGAAGAACTGGACCATGCCCTGCTTACCCGGACCATTGTGAGCGGCGAAGAGGTGTCCTATTGCTTCGGATCCTGCTGGTCCAAGGGTGACATCACCCAGTCGGCCGCGTGGTTCCAAATGGTTAGTGAATTATAAATGAACAAGATAACATGGCAAAAGTAGTAACTTTCGGCGAAGTGATGCTTCGCCTTTCGACGCCGGGCTACCAGCGGTTCAGCCAGGCGCATCAGTTCGATGCCACCTTTGGCGGCGGCGAGGCCAACGTGGCCGTATCGCTGGCCAATTACGGCATCGCAACGCAATTTGTAACCCGTCTTCCGAAGAACGACATCGCCCAGATGTGCGTGTCTGAACTTCGCGGCTTCGGGGTGGGGACCGACGGCATCGTCTATGGCGGTGACCGCGTGGGTATCTACTACCTGGAGACCGGCGCCGTGGCCCGTGGCAGCAAGGTGGTCTATGACCGTGCCCATTCCGCCATTTCCGAGATTCAGCCGGGCATGGTGAATTGGGAGGAAGTCCTTGCCGGTGCCGACTGGTTCCACTGGACGGGTATCACGCCGGCCCTGAGCCAGGGCGCGGCAGACGCCTGCCTGGAGGCCATCAAGGTGGCCAACCGCCTGGGCGTGAAGGTCTCCTGCGACCTGAATTACCGCAAGAAACTGTGGAAGTATGGCAAGACGGCCGCCGAGGTGATGCCGGCCCTGGTGGAAGGTTGCGACCTCATTCTGGGCAACGAGGAAGACGCCGAGATGGAATTCGGGATCAAACCGGAAGGCTTCGATGCCGAGAAGACGGGCGGCGAAATCGACCAGACCCGTTTCGAAAGCGTGTGCCGCCAGCTGATGGCGCGCTTCCCGCGTTGCAAGAAGGTGGCCATCACCCTGCGGGGCTCCATCAACGCCAACCACAACACCTGGGGAGGCGTGCTGTTCGACGGCAAGACCCTGTGGCAGAGCCGCCGGTACGACATTACCCACATCGTGGACCGCGTCGGTGGCGGCGATTCCTTCATGGGCGGCCTGCTGTACGGCTTGCTGGCCTATGATACGGACCAGAAGGCCATCGAGTTCGCAGCCGCGGCTTCCTGCCTGAAACATACCATCCTGGGAGATTATAACCGCGTTACCGTGGCCGAGGTAGAAGGCCTGATGGCCGGCGGCGGCAGCGGTCGTGTATCGAGATAACAGCATCGACTATGGCAAAGTTTAAGAAAATTGATACGATTGGAAAAATCCGGGCGACGGGTATCGTGCCGGTATTCTACAACAAGGATGTGGAACTGACGAAGAAGGTGGTGAAAGCCTGCTACGACGGCGGTATCCGCGCCTTTGAGTTTACCAACCGGGGCGACGGCGCCTATAAGGTGTTCGAGCAGCTCATCGGCTTTGTCCGCGAGGAGTGCCCGGAACTGGCCCTGGGTGCCGGTACCGTCCTGGATGCTCCCACGGCTGCCCAGTACATCCAGATGGGGGCCGATTTCGTGGTTTCTCCCTGCATGGTAGAGGAAGTGGTTCCGCTGTGCAACCGCCGGGGCGTTCCGTATAGCCCGGGTTGCGGCACCGTGACCGAGATTGCTCACGCCATGGAACTGGGTTGCGACCTGGTGAAGGTCTTCCCGGCCGGCACCGTGGGCGGTCCTTCCTTCGTCAAGAACATCCTGGCTCCGCTGCCGTGGGCCATGGTGATGTGCACCGGCGCCGTGGAGCCTACCGAAGAGAACCTGACGGCCTGGGCCAAGAGCGGCGTAACCGCCGTGGGCATGGGATCCAAACTCTTCCCGAAAGACCTGATCGCCTCCGGCGACTGGGCGGCCGTTTCCGAACTGTGCCGCCAGAGCCTGGCCTGGTTCGGCAAGAAGTAGCCTTTCATGAAAAAGGTATTCTATCACCTGGGGCTGTGTGTGGTCCTGGTCTGTGCCCTGTTGGGAAGCCTGCAGACACAGTCCCTCCGCATTCAGCTCCGGGAAGGAATACCGGAACGCAAGGCGGTGGACGGAAAGGGAATTGTCCACGATCTGGATCAGACTTATCTGCTACATCGCTCCGATTTGAGCGTATTCACCGCCGCCGGCCAGGAAATCCGTGGCTCCGTGGTGGTTAACCATCCTATGAAGGTAGACGGCTGGCGTATCTACGCGTATGACGAGGGCGTCTTCCTCCTGGTCAAAAACCCCTGGCTGCCCGGGGTTTATCTGGGTATTTACCTGATGCTGGCAGCCGCCCTGCTCCTGCTCTTCGACAAAGGGCTCGGCCGCAATCCCTGGCTGTTTCTGGCCATATTGCTGGCGGTGGGCGTCCTCGTATATTTCTTCCACGGCCGGCTGATGTCCCGGCCGCTGGTCCCGGCCCTGCAAAGTCCCTGGTACGCCCCGCACGTGGTGGTGTATATGGTATCCTTTACCATCCTGACGGGTTCGACCCTGCTGGCCCTTTATCTGCTGGCCTTCCGGGGCGGAAACCGGGACAGGCTCTGGCAGGTGACCGACCGTCTGACCTGTTCCGGCACGGCCTTCTTTATGGTGGGTATGCTCTTTGGCTCCCTGTGGGCCCAGGATGCCTGGGGAACCTATTGGGGATGGGATCCGAAGGAGACCTGTGCGGCCGTTACCTGGCTGGTCTACCTGGCCTATATCCATCTGCGCCGCTTCCGTCCGGAGCGCCAGAAGGCGGCCTGCCTGCTCCTGCTGCTGGCCTATGTCTGCCTGCATATCTGCTGGTGGGGCATCAACCATCTGCCTTTCCTGCGGGAAATGAGCCTGCATACCTATTGATTTCAACATCAATCTATTGTACTTATCAAGAACTTTTCCTAAATTAGTAGTCCCAAAACATAAACCACAGACTACTAATGGTAATTCATTCACCCAGTGCTCTTGAAAGCATCAGACAGGTAGCCCTCAAGACCCTGTCTTCCCGCGAGGAGAGCAACCAGTCGGACCGTCTGCAAATCCTGTGTTGCGGCGGTACGGGTTGCAAAGCCTCTGAAAGTGCCAAGATCGTCGAGAACTTCCGGGAGTCCCTCAAAGCCCACGGCCTGGCCGATATGGTCGATGTAGTGGTCCCCGGCTGCTTCGGATTCTGCGAGAAAGGTCCCATCGTGAAAATCATTCCGGATAACACCTTCTATACTTCGGTCCGTCCGGACGATGTGGAAGAAATCGTGTCCTCCCATATCATCGGCGGCAGGAAGGTGGAACGCCTGCTGTATCTGGATCCGGGCAGTGGCGAACACATCAGCGACTCGAAGCACATGAACTTCTATCGCAAGCAGATGCGTGTCGCCTTGCGGAACTGCGGGTACATCGATCCGGAAAACATCATGGAGTACATTGCGCGCGACGGCTATAAAGCGCTCGCGGACAGTCTCTTACGCGACAGCGCGGACGTGCTGGCCGATATCAAGGCCTCCGGTTTGCGCGGCCGCGGCGGTGCCGGTTTCCCCACGGGTGTGAAGTGGGAGATCGCCCGCAAGTTCGATGCCCCCGACAAGTATGTGGTGTGCAATGCCGATGAAGGGGATCCCGGTGCGTTCATGGACCGGTCCATCATGGAAGGCGACCCGAATTCGGTCATCGAGGCGATGATGATCTGCGGCTATTGCATCAATGCCCACCACGGCCTGATCTATATCCGGGCCGAGTATCCGCTGGCCGTCCACCGCTTGGAGGTGGCCATTTCCCAGGCCCGCGAATATGGCCTGCTGGGCCAGAATATCCTGGGTTCGGGCTTTGATTTCGATATCGAGATCCGCTATGGCGCCGGTGCCTTTGTCTGTGGAGAAGAAACGGCCCTGATCCATTCGATGGAGGGCAAACGGGGCGAGCCGACGCTCAAACCGCCGTTCCCGGCCGAATCGGGCTATAACGGACATCCTACCAATGTGAACAATGTGGAGACCCTGGCCAACGTGCCGGTCATCCTGACGAAGGGACCGGAATGGTTCGCTTCCATCGGAACGGAAAAATCCAAGGGTACCAAGGTGTTCGCGCTTGCCGGCAAGATCAACAATGTGGGTTTGATCGAGGTCCCGATGGGAACCACCCTCCGGGAAATCATCTACGATATCGGCGGCGGCGTAAAAGGAGGCAAGAAATTCAAGGCGGTCCAGACCGGCGGTCCGTCCGGCGGCTGTCTGACCGAAAAGCATCTGGATATTCCCATTGATTATGAATCCCTGGCGGCAGCCGGTTCCATGATGGGATCGGGCGGCATGATTGTCATGGACGAGGATGACTGCATGGTTTCCGTGGCCAAATTCTTCCTGGAATTCACCGTGGGAGAATCCTGCGGGAAATGCACGCCGTGCCGTATCGGCAACAAGCGGATGCTGGAAATCCTGACCCGCATTACGGAGGGCCAGGGCACGCCGGAAGATCTGGAAACGCTGGAAAACCTGGCGAAGGTCATCAAAGATACGGCGCTGTGCGGCTTGGGGCAGACTTCTCCGAATCCGGTGCTGTCCACGCTGGCGAATTTCCGTGAGGAGTATGAGGAGCATGTGCGTGATCACGTCTGCCGGGCCCATAAATGCAAGGCCTTGCTGACCTATTCCATTGACCCGGCGAAGTGCAAGGGTTGCAGTTCCTGCGCACGCGGATGCCCGGCCGAGGCCATTATGGGCGAGGTACGGAAGCCGTTTGTCATCAATCCGGCCAAGTGCATCCGTTGCGGAATGTGTCTGTCCCGCTGTAAGTTCAATGCCATCAACGTCATCTAATCTTGCCTGCTATGGAGAATATGATACATCTTACGATAGACAACCGGGCCGTGAGCGTGCCCCAGGGTACGACGGTGCTGGATGCGGCTGCCACCATCGGCATCCAGATTCCGGCCTTGTGCCATATCGACCTCAAAGGCACCTGCGTGCAGAATGCTCCCGCTGCGTGCCGCATCTGTGTCGTGGAAGTGCAGGGACGCCGCAACCTGGCGCCTTCCTGCGCAACGATGGTAGCGGAGGGTATGGTGGTCCGAACCAACTCTTCCCGGGTCGTGCGCGCCCGCAAAACCGTGGCTGAACTGATTCTGTCCGATCATCCGAACGACTGTCTGACTTGTCCGAAGTGCAATGACTGCGAACTCCAGAAACTGGTTACGCGGTTCAACATCCGCCGGATGACCTATAAGGGCGAGCAGTCCTCGCGCAAGAAAGAGGAGACGGCCGCCATCACCCGCAACATGGATAAGTGCATCCTCTGCCGCCGCTGTGAAAGCGTGTGCAACCAGGTGCAGACGGTGGGGGTGCTCGGGGCTGTCCGTCGGGGATTCGATACCACTATCGCCCCTACTTTTGACCGGATGTTCAAAGAGACCGACTGTACCTACTGCGGTCAGTGTGTGGCGGTTTGCCCGACCGGCGCTTTGACGGAACGGGACAATACGGACCGGCTGCTGGAAGATCTCGGCAATCCGGAGAAGGTGGTGATCGCCCAACCGGCCCCGGCCGTGCGCGTGGCGCTCGGAGAGGAATTCGGCATGGCACCGGGCAGCATCGTCACCGGAAAGATGGCCACCGCCCTCCGGTTCCTGGGCTTCGACCATGTGTTCGATACCGATTTCGCGGCCGACCTCACCATTATGGAAGAAGGGGCGGAGATCCTGCAGCGGCTGAAAGCCTTCCTGGGCGGAGACAAGAGCGTAAAGCTCCCGATCATGACTTCCTGCTGCCCGGCCTGGGTGAATTTCTTTGAACACCAGTATCCGGACTTGCTGGACTATCCTTCTTCCGCCAAGTCGCCGGCCCAGATGTTCGGCGCCGTCGCCAAGACCTATTGGGCGCAGAAGATGGGCATTCCGCGCGATAAACTGGTCGTCGTCTCCATCATGCCTTGTCTGGCCAAGAAATTCGAGTGCGAGCGGGAAGAGTTCTCGGTGAACGGCAATCCGGATGTGGATTATTCGATTTCCACCCGCGAACTGGCGCGCCTGATCAAGCGCTCCAACTTCGATTTCCAGAGCTTGCCGGAGAGCGATTTCGATTCTCCGATGGGAGAGTCTTCCGGAGCGGCCGCTATTTTCGGCGCCACCGGCGGCGTGATGGAAGCCGCGCTCCGGACGGTCTATGAAGTCTATACCGGAAAGACCCTCCCGCGCCTGGAATTCCAGACCGTAAGGGGCCTGGAGGGTATTCGGGAGGCGACCATCGACCTGGATGGCTTCCCGCTGAAGGTCTGCGTGGCCCATACCCTGGGCAACGCCCGCATCCTGATGGACAAATTGCGCAAAGGCGAGCTGGACTATCATGTCGTGGAAGTGATGGCCTGCCCGGGCGGCTGCATCGGCGGCGCCGGCCAGCCTTATCATCACGGACACATCGAGGTCCTGCAGGCGCGTGCGCGGGCCATCTACCAGGAAGACGTGGACAAGCCCATCCGCAAGAGCCACGAGAATCCCGATATCCAAGAACTGTATAAGGTCTTCCTGGGAGAGCCGCTGGGCGAGCGCTCCGAAGAACTTCTCCATACCCATTATTTCAACAAAGCCATCAAATAGACATGAACGAGATAAAAGTATCCTGTGAAGCGCTCCGTCAGGTTGAGGAGATCTGCGGGAAATTCAACAACGATCCCGGAGAACTGATTAGCATTCTGCATGCGTGCCAGAATACCCTGGGATATCTTCCTGAACCGGTTCAGCGCGTCATTGCCCGCTGCCTGGGCATTTCGGCGTCAAAGGTCTATGGCGTGGTTACCTTTTATTCTTTCTTCTCCATGGTACCGAAGGGAAAATACCCCGTGTCGGTCTGTCTGGGAACCGCCTGTTATGTCCGGGGCTCGGATAAGGTATTGGAAGAGTTCAAACGCGTTCTGGGTATCGAAGTGGGGGAGACCACGCCCGATGGCAAGTTCTCCCTGGACTGCCTGCGGTGCGTAGGTGCCTGCGGCCTGGCGCCGGTGGCCACCATCGGCGAAAAGGTCTATGGCCGGCTGAATCCTTCGGAAATCCGGAAAATCATAGACGAGTTCGAGGACTAGATTCTTTCGCCTTGGACCCGATTCAAATTTCGTTTTTCGGCGCCACCAATTCCGGGAAATCCACGTTGGTGAATGCGATTGCCGGACAATCGGTGTCCCTGGTGAGCGAATTGCCGGGGACGACGACCGATCCCGTCCGCAAACGGATGGAATTGCCGGGTATCGGTCCGTGCGTATTGGTCGATACGGCCGGATATGGCGATCCGGGGGAATTGGGCGCCAGGCGGGAACGACTTACCCGCGCGGTCGTTGACAGCACGGATATCGCGGTCCTGTTGGTATCCGGCCATCCGCTCGATGAAAAATGGCTGTCCTTCCTGCAGGAAGCCGATATTCCCGTGGTAAAGGTGGCTGCGTGGCATCCCGGACAGGAGGAAAGCCATCCCGAGGCTGCTTCGGAATCGATCCTCCGCCGTCTTGTTGCGGTTCTTCCCAAAGAAGATAAAACATTCCTCACGGGCCGCTTGGTGCACGAAGGAAGCATCGTGGTGCTGGTGATGCCCCAAGACAGTGAGGCGCCGAAAGGCCGGCTCATCCTGCCGCAGGTGCAGGTCCTGCGGGAATTGCTGGACAGAGGCTGTGTCCCGGTCTGTTGTACCCTGGAATCCCTCCCGCAGGCGTTGAAGCGTTTGCAGGACCAGCCCGATCTGGTTATCACCGATTCCCAGGTCTTCAAACAAGTGGAAAGCCTCGTTCCCAAAACCTGTCCGCTGACGTCCTTCTCCATCCTGCTGGCTGCCGCAAAGGGCGATATCGCCGTGTTCGTAGCGGGTGCAAAAGCAATGGAAAACCTGCCGGGAAATGCCCGGATCCTGGTTGCGGAAGCCTGTACGCACGTACCGGATACAGAGGATATCGGCCGGGTGAAAATTCCGGCATTGCTGCGCAGGCGGATCCCGGATCTGAAAGTGGACGTTGCGGCCGGCAACGATTTTCCGGAGGATCTGAGCCCCTATCAGCTCATCATCCATTGCGGAGCCTGCGTGGCTTCGTCCCGACTGGTGAAAGTCCGCATCAAGAAAGCGCTCCGTGCCGGCGTGCCCATTACCAATTATGGAATAGCCATTGCCTGGCTACAGGGTATCCTGGACAGGGTATCCCTTCCTTAGAAACGGAAATCCCGTTCTCCGGCGGCAATGGCCGCCAGCCGCTGCAGGGTAATCTCGCGTACGCGTCCTTCCGGAATCTCCAGGATGGACTGGGCAATCAGGGCTTCTCCGGCGGTCCGGGTGGCGGGGGAGGCGTAGTCCATCAGGTATTCTTTCAGGGTCATCAGGGCGTTGGGCGTGCAGCATCGGCTGATTTTGCCGCTCTTGCACAGGCTCATGAAGCGGTCGCCCGTGCGGCCCTCGCGATAACAGGCCGTGCAGAAACTGGGAATGTGCCGGTTCTCCAGCAGCCAGCGGACCACCTCGTCCAGCGGACGGGTATCGGATACATCAAATTGGGCGGTTTCGTCGTGCCGCTCCTCGGTGGTATATCCGCCCACGCTGGTCCGGGAACCGCCGCTGATCTGCGAGATGCCGCAGTGCAGGAGTTGCTCCCGCATCTGCCGGCTCTCCCGGGTAGAAATGATCATGCCGGTGTAGGGTACGGCCACGCGCAACACGGCCACCAGTTTGCGGAAAATGGGGTCAGGAAGCGCATCGGGAAAGTCCTTGGTGGAAATCCCGTCGGCCGGACAGATGCGCGGAACGCTGATGGTGTGCGGACCGATGCCGAAACGCGCTTCCAAGTGCTCGGCATGCATCAGCAGGCCGGCCAGTTCATATCGATAGCCGGAGAGGCCGAACAGCACGCCGATACCCACATCGTCGCAGCCGCCTTCCTGGGCGCGGTCCATCGCCTCCGTGTGCCAGGCATAGTCGCTCTTGGGACCGGTAGGATGCAGTTTCTGGTATTGCTCCTTGTTGTAGGTTTCCTGGAAAAGGATGTAGGTGCCGATGCCGGCGGCCTTTAGTTTCCGGTAGCTCTCCACATCCGTGGCGGCGATATTCACATTCACCCGGCGGATGGAATTGCCGCCTTCCTTGACCGAATAGATGGTCCGGATGGATTCCAGAATGTATTCCAGGGGGTTGTGAACCGGGTCCTCGCCGGCTTCCACCGCCAGGCGCTTGTGGCCGGTGCGGATGAGGGCGCGAACCTCGTCGGCAATCTCTTCCTGGGACAGTTTCCGGCGGGGGATGGTCCGGTTCTTGGCGTGGTAAGGGCAATAAACACAGCCGTTTATACAGTAATTGGACAGGTACAGCGGCGCGAACAGGACAATGCGGTTGCCATAAAAACGCTGTTTGATTTCTGCGGCCAGGGAATAGATCTTTTCTTCCTGAACCGGATTATCACAATCCATCAGGATCGCTGCTTCGCGGTGGGAAAGCCCTTGTAAACGAGCCGCTTTTTCCAGGATTTCCGCCACCCGGGCCGGGTTTTTGCTTTCCCGTCCGGCTTCTTCCAGGGTGGCGAGGATTTCCTGGTGGTCGATAAACTCATCGGCGTGTGTAGATGCAGGATTATACATATAGCGAATATACGAATATTTTTCTTATATTTGTTCACGTATCGAGTAATCTCCAACCAAAATGAAAAAAATTCTGCTAGTATTGGCCACTTTGGCCCTGTCGTTGACGGCTTTCGCCCAGAAACCGGAAGAGATCGTATCCAAGATGGAAGAACAGATGGCGTTGCACGAAGGAGAAGGTCTCATTTGGACGATGGATCTCAAACTTCCCCTGCTGGGTACCTTCACTTCCAACATCCGCAGCCTGGGCAAGAAAACCCGGATGGAAGCGGCTGTCAAGGGTGCCAATACAGTTACCTGGATGGACGAAACGACCTCCTGGACATATACGGCCGATTCCAATATCCTGGAGATTGAGAACGTAAAAATAGAGAAGGCCGAGGATGCCACGGATGATGTGAAGATGTTCCGGGACGTAACGAAGGGATATGATGTCACGCTGGCTTCCGAAACGGAAAAGGAATGGTTTTTCCTCTGCAAGAAATCCAAGTCCAATAAGGAAAAGAATGCCCCCAGGACCGTGGAACTGGTCATTGCCAAGGGTACCTATTATCCGGTCCGCCTGACTGCCAAACTGAAAGGCGTCTCCATGACCTTCCGGAACGTCGCTTTCGGTGTCAGCGAACGGGAGGTAACCTTCCATCCCGAAGATTATCCCAACGCAATTGTCCAGGACAAGCGTTAGCGGAAGCCCTTTCCCTTTAAATACCCTCTCCGTTTTCGAAGGAACGGACATAGATGGCCCGTCCCTGCTGGATCTTTGAATGGGGCGGGACGTCGTGGGTCAGCCAGACGTTGCCGCCGATGACCGTATCGTGGCCAATCCGGACATTCCCCAGGATGGACGTATTGGAATAGACCGTAACGTTGTCCTCCAGGATGGGATGCCGGGGAACATCCATCGGATGTCCCTTTTCATCGTACCGGAAATTCCGTGCTCCCAGCGTAACTCCTTGATAGAGCATGACATGATGGCCGATAACCGCCGTGGCGCCAATGACGATTCCGGTGCCGTGGTCGATGGCGAAATATTCGCCGATCCGGGCGGCCGGGTGGATGTCGATTCCCGTCTGCGTATGGGCGAGTTCCGTGATGAAACGGGGGAGGACGGGGATGCCCATCCGGTACAGGCAATGGGCTGTCCGATAATGGAGCATGGCGGTCACGCCCGGGTAGCAGGCGATGACTTCCTCACGGTCCGCCGCCGCGGGATCATTGTTTAGGATGGCTTCCACATCGGTGAGTATCAGCCGTTTGATTTCTGGAAACTGCTCCAGGAAGGCATCGGTTTTTTCTTTGCCGATCAGCCCGTCGAGCAAGACGCCTGCTTCGGAAAGGAGAAGGGGAGACCCGTCAAAGACGAGCCTCCGGACGGTCTCCATAAACAGTTCTATCCTTTTTTTATGCATAGGCTAAACAGGGTAGTCTTCAAATGCGAACAGAATGGTGGACAGATACCGCTCGCCGGTATCCGGAAGCAGGGCCACGATGGTTTTTCCGGCGTTCTCCTCTTTCCTGGCCAGCGTGAGGGCGGCAGAGAAGGCGGCTCCGGAAGAAATGCCCACCAGCAGGCCTCGGGCCGACAGCAGGCGTCCGCCGCGGACGGCATCTTCATCGCTCACCGGCAGAATTTCATCGATGACCGATGCGTCATACGTATCGGGAACGAAGCCGGCTCCGATTCCCTGGATCTTGTGTTTCCCGGCGATACCGGTAGAAAGCACGGCCGAGGAAGCCGGTTCAACGGCCACAATCCGGACTTCCGGTTTCCGGGCTTTCAGGGCCCGTCCCACACCGCTTACGGTTCCTCCTGTTCCCACGCCGGCAACGAAGATGTCCACGTCGCCCTGCGTATCGTCCCAGATTTCCACGCCGGTTGTCCGCTCATGGGCGGCCGGGTTGGCGGGATTGGTAAACTGTCCCAGGATCACCGATCCGGGAATCTCCTCTTTCAGGGCCTGGGCTTTGGCAATCGCGCCCTTCATGCCTTCGCTCCCGGGCGTCAGGACCAGCCGTGCACCCAGGGCTTTCAGCAGGTTGCGCCGTTCCAGGCTCATGGTGTCCGGCATGGTCAGAATGGTCTTGTAGCCACGGGCGGCTCCCACCCAGGCCAGGCCTACGCCGGTGTTGCCGCTGGTGGGCTCGATGATGGTGGCACCGGGAACAAGGATGCCCTGTTTCTCGGCATCTTCGATCATGGCCAGGGCGACGCGGTCCTTGACGCTGCCGCCGGGATTGAAATACTCCACCTTGGCCAGGATACGGGCGCGCTGGCCCTCAAAGGGACCGATTTCTACCAGGGGCGTACGCCCGATCAATTCTGTTAAGTTCTTGTAAACCATAATAATTAAACAATAAATGAATAACAATTCCTGCCCCTTATGGCCAAAAAAAACCTGCCAAAGGATGGCAGGTTTATCAGGATACAACGTGTCAAACCATACCAACCTAGCGGAGGGTATGGAAACAACAAGCGTTGAGGAATAACCTATTCATTGTCTTATTTTGTGCAAAGCTACGAATTAATTTCAAAAAACAAACAAATTGGCTGAAAAAAGTTCCCCTGCAATAAAAAGTTGTATCTTTGTCCCTGTTATGCAGGTTTCAGAAATTACATGGGACAGGGAAGGGCTGGCTGCGGCCATCGCCTGCGAGGATCCCGCTTTTGAGGCGGCGCTCTGTGAGGAAGCGTATCGCGTCAAGGTGGCCACCGTTGGTCCGGAGGTCTATTTGCGGGGACTCGTGGAAATCTCCAACATCTGCGTGAAAAACTGCTTTTACTGCGGTATCCGCCATGATATCCGTTGTCCGCGATACGAACTCTCTGACGAGGCGGTTCTATCGGCGATGCAGACGGCCGCCGACCGTCGCTTCGGCTCCGTGGTCATCCAGGGAGGGGAGCGCACCGATGCGGCCTTCATCCGCAAGATTACCAGACTGTTAAAGGAAATCAAGCAGATCGACACGGGGGAGGATCCGCCGCTGGGAATCACCCTTTCTCTGGGGGAACAGCCCCGCGAAGTGTATGAGGAGTGGTTCGATGCCGGCGCGCACCGCTATCTGCTGCGCATCGAATCCAGCAACCCGGACTTGTATCGGAAGATTCATCCGGAGGATCATTCTTATGACCGTCGGCTTCGGGCGCTGTACGACCTCAAGGAGATTGGCTATCAGGCCGGTACGGGCGCGATGATCGGAATGCCGTTCCAAACGGCGGAAGACCTGGCCGACGACCTTCTGTTTTATCAGAAGTTTGATGCGCCGATGGTGGGGATGGGACCGTATAACCCGCATCCCGAGACGCCCCTGACGTTGGCTGGCGTCCCTTATCCTTCCGCAGAGAGACGTTTTGCCCTGGGACTTAAGATGATTGCGCTGCTGCGCCTGCTGATGCCGGATATCAACATCGCCGCGGCTACGTCCCTGGAAGTGCTGGATCCCCGCGGCCGCGAAATGGGCCTCCTTTCAGGGGCGAACGTTTTCATGCCCAATCTTACTCCGCGCAAGCAGATGGTCAAGTACAACCTGTATGACCGCAAGACCGCTCTTCCTGACGGCCCTTCCTCGCTGGCGGATAGCCTTTCCGGTCAGGGAATCGTTATCGGCTATGGCCGGTGGGGCGATTCCAAACATGGCAAATCCGGTTTGGTATTGTGAATGAAATGCCATACCTTTGTAGAAGAAGAATAGCATAGATGAATATTAACGGAATCATAGTAGGAGCCGCCGTGTTCCTCATTATCGGAATCTGTCACCCGATTGTTATCAAACTGGAGTATTATTACGGAAAACGAAGCTGGTGGGTGATGGCCCTGGCCGGCGCCGTCTTTGCCGGTATCTCTCTTTTTGTGCATAACCTGGTGCTGTCCACCATCCTGGGGTCGGCCGCCTTTTCCTGTTTCTGGGGCATTCACGAAATTATTTGCCAGGAGAAACGGGTCCTGAAGGGCTGGTTCCCGGAGAATCCCCAACGGCATGAATACTATGCTGCCAAAAGGAAAGCAAATCATTTTTAGTATGAAAAAGATCTTTTACGTTTTATTAATGCTGATGACGATGTCTGGCTGCAACAACAATCCCGCAACGAAAACCGGAAGCCTCGGGGAGGCAACGGTCTATCTGACCAGAGAGATTTCTCCTGAATCACTGGTGAACATTTACAAGGCTCTGGGCGTTCCGGCGAAGGGGCGTGTGGCGATCAAGATGAGCACCGGAGAGGGCAGCAATCCCAATTACCTGAAGCCGGAACTCGTCAAGGACCTCTTCTTTGAAGTGGACGGCACCCTGGTCGAATGCAACACCGCTTATAGCAGCGGCCCCGATGATTTGCGGGACGACCGAAACACCTCCGCGAACCACTGGGAGGTCATCCGGCGTCATGGTTTCACCGAGCTTTTCCCCGTGGATATCATGGACGAGTACGACGAGATCCGCATTCCGGTGAAAGACCGTTCCCGCATCAAATACGACATCGTGGGCGGTCACATGGCCAATTATGACTTCATGATTGCCCTCAACCATTTCAAGGGCCATCCGATGGGGGGCTATGGCGGAGCGTTGAAGAATCTGTCCATCGGCTGTGCAAGCCAGAACGGCAAGGCCTATATCCATTCGGCCGGCAAGATGGAGAAGCTGGACATGGAGAAACTCTGGACGCCGGAATTTGTCGGTGATCAGGACGGATTCCTGGAGAGCATGGCTGTTGCCGCTCAGGCGGTGGCGAACTACTTCCAGAAACAGAAAGGAATCATCTATATCTCGGTGATGAACAATATGTCGATTGACTGCGACTGCGTCGATCATCCCGCACCCGTAAAACTGGAAGACTACGGCATCCTGGCATCGACCGATCCGGTGGCCCTGGACCAGGCTTGCGTGGACATCATCAACAATCAGCAGGTTACGGCCACCAACGACCCGACCGATCTCCTCAGCCGCATCAACAAGCAGCACGGCGTGCATACCATAGAATATGCGGAAGCCCTTGGACTGGGCTCCCGCAAATATACCTTGGTAAGCATTGACAAGTAATGGGATTCTAGAACATCCCCGGTCTGCCGCCTCCACCGGGCCCTCCGTTCCCTCCAGCGTAGTTGGAGAGGGATACTGCGGAACCTCCGGTGATGCCTTCATTTGCCCAGACACCGCCACATTTGCCGTTGCCGCTGACACTCACGCCTTTGTATCCGCTGGTCAGGGACGGGGCCGATACGATGAAGCTGGAGATATTGGACGGGGCCTTGAATGCGGCGATGAATGATTTGCCGTTATAGAGGGCGTTCCAGACACCGGCCGTTCCGTTCATGCTGTACACGCTCTGGGAGGCGGAATACCCGTTTTCCAGGCCGCCATAAGCCACGACGGTAGCGCCGCTGTTGATATACAGTTTCTTGCCTTCTTCCGTATTGGCGTCGATGGCTACTTCCGGACTTCCCTTGGTGCAGATGGCCATGACATAACCGCCGTTCAGGATGGTGTTCCCGTTGGAATCCATGGCGTCGTTGCCGGCAGAGTAGGCATAGACAAAGCCTTCATTTACCGTCAGGTCTCCCTGGCAATTGATGGCATCTTCATTGGTGGAAGAGACAAAGGTCTCTCCGCCTGCAAAGGTCAGGTCTCCCTTGACTTCAAGGCCTTCGCCATAGGTGCTGTTCACGGTTACGCTTCCTCCGCTGATGGTGAGTTTGCCCGCGTATCCCGTTACTTTTGCGCGGTCTCCGCTGCCTTCCTTGGTCACCCAGCCGATTTTGATGCCCTTGGCCGAAACGTCATTGACTTCACGACCGGTGGTGGTCACGGTAAGGGTGCCGCCGGAGATATAGCTGTCCGAAAGGGTGTGGTTTTCGGAGTCATAATCATAACTGCCGGCATTGATTCCTTTTCCGCCGTTACCGGTGTTCTTGATGGTAAGGGAGCCACCGGTCATGGCAAAGTAATTGTCTGCCTTGATACCGGCCGTTCCGCTATATTCGGAGTCCTCTTCGTCCCAGGCCACTCCACCCGTCATGGTCACCATGTGCGTGCCGCCTTCTACAAGGACATAATCGTCCGTGGAGATGCCTTTCTTCATGTCACCGGCTGTGTTTACGATCAGGAAGCCGTTGGAAAGCTGGACATAGTCTTTGCCCTTGAATCCGTGTCCGGCCCCGTTCCCGGTGTTGACCTTGATGGTGGGACTGTCCATCAGCCGGATATAATCATCGGTCGCAATAGCCGATTTTTCCTGTTTGTTCAAAGCGTTGACGGTAAGCAGGCCGCTTCCACTGAAGACCAGCTGGGCTTCGCTGAACAGAACGGCCTTCAAATCTTCCTCTCCCACCTGCGCGTAGGCGGCCGATTCGCTGTCGGACAGCGTATTGTTGCCATAGACCGCGATGAACGTGCGTTTCTTGTTCTGGTTGTTGAGGGCTGCTCCGTTCGGGTTGGTGAGGCTCACCCCATTCAAGACGATGGCCTGTTTCTTCACACCATATACTTTAAAGGATCCGTTGGCCGTGGCCCCGGTGAGTTCATAGACGAGGACTTCGCCGCCGGTGTTGTTCACGGTGACATGGTTTCCATCGACGCTAACATAGCCATAGCTGTCGCCGGTTACGACCGCATCGCCCGACTGGGAGAATTGGATGGTTATCTTCCCCTTGAAGGTGGTGGTGGAGATGTCGTCATCGGATTCAGGGTCGCCCGTTGAGGGGAATGTAAGGGAACCGTCATACGCATCGCTATTGGAGGTACTCACGACGGTCAGAAGATAGGAAGCACTGGATGCTAAGTAGGCCTCATCGGCTGTAAATGAAGCGGTTATCAGTGTTGAGCCGGAAGAGACAAGCGTAAGGGTGCCGTTGCTGTCAATGGTGGCTATCTCCGGTTTCGAGGAGGAGTAGGTGACGGGCACCTGATACGTATTCGTAAGCGTAGGGAATACATTCTCTGAGCCGATGGTAGCTTCGAATGATTCGGCGTTCCAGGCAAGTGCCGGGTCTTTCAGAACGGATACGGGATCGTCCTTTTCACAAGCCGTCAGGGCAAGCGTTAACGCTGTGAGGAGCAATACAAACTGTTTCATAACGCACAATGATTTGGTTTACGATTTTCGTGATTTTTCAATTATTGCACCAAAATAGGCGGTCCCGGGCCGGGATTCAGCGAACGCCGTCATTTCTTCAGCGAATTGCTGGGGTAAATGAAAAAAAGGTGGTATTTTTGCAAAAAGTATCGTGAATGAAGACACTGTTCCCATTCATCCTTCTTGTTTTGATCCATCATTTCTTCCTGGCGCCCCTGATCAGGAAGAGACTTCCCCTGTATGTCGGACTCACCGTTACGCTGTTCGTCCTCTTCGGGGTCTGGTGCTTTTCGCCCATAAGCCGGCCTGCCGGGGCCCCGCCTTTTCCCAGGGGACCCGAATTTTTCGATAAACCGCGGCCTCGCGGGCCGATGAGTCCGGAAACGTCGAGGCTGATCATGGGGATTCTGCTGGTGGGTGTGGACCTGGGTGTTTTTTTCTATATCGAATCCCGTCGCAAGGAGCGCAGGATGAAGGAGTTGGAGGCAGAGAATATCCGGCAGCAGTTGGAGTCCCTGCGGTATCAAATCAACCCGCATTTCCTGATGAACACGCTGAATAATATCCACGCCCTGGTGGATCTGGACCCGGAAAAAGCCAAGGAGAGCATCGAAGTTTTTTCCAAGATGATGCGTGTCTTGCTTTATGAGGGGAATGCTCCTACCATCCCGCTGGCAAAGGAACTGGACTTTATCGAACATTTTATCTCCCTGATGCGGCTCCGTTACCCGGAGGATGCCGTCCGGATCGAGGCATCTTTCCCGGCAGCGTGTCCCGACGCGGCTGTACCACCGCTGGCGATGGCTTCTTTTGTGGAAAATGCTTTCAAGCATGGCATCAGTTACGCGGCAGATTCGTTTATCAGCATAAAGGTCGAACTGTTGGACGGGAGGGTTTTGTTCGAATGCGCCAATTCCTCGCACCCTTCGGAAGACAGCGGGCAGCACGGCATCGGCCTGGAGAATGTCCGGAAACGGCTTTCCCTTCTCTATGGTAGTTCCTTCCTGCTTTCTACCCGGGAAAAAGAGGGCTGCTATGACGTGCTGATGATCCTCCCTTCCCAACCCATTATTATGGCTTCATGATCCGAGTTATTGCCATAGACGACGAACCGCTTGCCTTGCGCCAGCTGGAAATGTATATCGCGAAGGTGCCGTTCCTGGAACTGGTGGCCGCCTGCAGCAGCGCCAATCAGGCGAAACCCTATCTGGAGCAAGCCGAGGCTGTCTTTTTGGATATCAATATGCCGGACTTGAGCGGAATGGATTTCATCAAGTCTCTGCCGCATCCTCCGGCCGTGGTCTTTACGACAGCGTATTCGGAGTTCGCCGTGGAGGGATTCCGGGTCAATGCGGTGGATTATTTGCTGAAGCCTTTCAGCTTCAAGGAATTCGAAACGTCCTGCGGGAAACTGCGCGAACAGCTGGAGATGAAAGCGGCTCTTGCCGGAAAGGAAGCCGACCCGATCCTGCATGTCAAGGCCGATTATCGCACCGTCAGCGTCGATACCCGAAAGATTGTCTATATTGAGAGCTGGAGCGAGTATATCAAGATTCATCTGGTTGACGAAGAGGCTCCGGTGATCGCTTTGTACAGCTTGAAAAACCTGATTGATCAGTTGCCGAAGGGGCGTTTCATGCGTATCCACCGTTCCTATATTATCGCGCTGGGGTTTGTCGCAGAGGCTTCCAGGACACGTGTGCGGCTACGCAATGGCGTGACGCTTCCCGTCGGAGAACAGTATCGGCCCGCTTTCGGAACATATCTGGCTTCTATTTAATGCGCGGGATTCTTTTAATCCTCCAGATTTTATATATTTGTAAATATGTTCAAAGTAAGTGACCCCATCAGCACGCCACCGGAGACTTTCGCTTCGGTCCTGCAACAGACTGTTTACGAGACGTTCCGGTCTTTGTCAATCCCTTTTGAGCGGGTGGATACGGATCCGGGCCTGACCATGGAAGACTGTCAGCACATAGACGCGAAGATTGGCGTTCGCATTGTCAAGACCGTTTTTCTGTGCAACCGGCAGCAGACAGCGTTCTATCTGTATGTTACGACCGATGACAAACCTTTCGTTACACGGGATTTCTGTGGCGCGCTGGGGATTCCCCGCGTCTCTTTCGCTCCGGCCGACAAACTCTGGGAGCTCACCGGCGTAGAAGTAGGGGCCACTACCGTGCTGAGCTGCATCCTGCCTTCGGCCGGGAATGTCAACCTGGTGATGGACAGGGGAGTGGCGGAAGCAGCCTGGTTTGCCTGCACGGATGGCACGCCTACCTGTTTCGTCAAACTCCATACGCAGGATCTCCTGCAAAAGTATATTCCGGCTTCCGGGCATTCCTTAACGCTTATTTAGTACTGGACCTTAGCAAAATAACAGAATGGTGATGAAAAAGTTGATGCTTGCAATTTGCGCCTTCATGGCCGCAGGGGTAATGGGTTGTTCCAATATCAAGAAGGCTCCGGCGGTTTCCTTGAAACTGGATCCGCAGAAGGTCGAGTGGTTCAAGGACGCAAAGTTCGGAATGTTCATCCACTGGGGACTGTATTCCATCCTGGAAGGGACCTACAACGGTCACACCATGCCCGATACCACTTTCGCGGAAGGCAATTCCTGGTATGCCGAGTGGATCAAACCCCGCCTGGAGGTTCCCGACGAGTACTACAATGGCCTGATCCGGGAGTTCAACCCGGTGAACTATGATCCTGAAAGCTGGGTAAGTGAGGCCTGCAACGCGGGAATGAAGTACCTGGTTATTACGGCAAAGCACCACGAGGGTTTCGCCTTATGGGATTCCGACGTGTCGGACTTCGATATCGCCGCAACTCCTTATCAGAAAGACCTGATCGGCCCGCTGGTGGCCGCCTGCAAGAAATATGGGCTGAAATATGGCTTCTATTATTCACACTGGCAGGATTGGGAAGATCCTGACGGGGCTCTGCCGTATTGGTATCCCTGGCGGGCTGACGAGGATTTCGAGCAATATTGGCAACGGAAATCCCTTCCGCAGGTAAAGGAACTGATTCAGAAATACGACCCGGACCTCCTTTGGTTCGATACCTGGGACGGGAACACCCATATTACGCCGGAACGGCGCGACGAACTGATCCGCCTGGTCCGGACGTATAGCGACAAATGCCTCATCAATGGTCGTATCTGCTATTCGAATCCTGGCGAGAATATCGATTTCCTTGAGATGCATGACAACTCCTATCCGAAAGAAATGCTGAGCAAGCCGTGGCAGACCCCGGCTACCATGCAGAATTCCTGGGCTTACCATAGCAAGGACTTCAACTGGAAGCCGGCTACCCGGATGCTCCGTTACCTGGTCAGCAACACGTCGATGGGAGGCAATTACCTGCTGAATGTCGGTCCCAAAGCGGACGGGACCCTGCCGGTTCCTGCCGTGAGGCGGCTCCGGGAAATGGGTGCGTGGCTGGGCGCCAATGGCGAGGCGGTTTACGGCGCAAATCCCTCTTCGCTGAAAGTGGCGGATGAGGATGTGTATCTGACGGAAAAGACAGCGGGGGACGAAAAGATCCTCTACGTCTTCCTTGCAAAGCCCAAATCCACGGTCACAATTCCTTCCGTTTCGTTAAAGGACTGCTTCGTCCTTGAGACGGGGCAAGGCCTGGAACTGTCAAGTGAGTCCGGATGCACGGAAATCCGAATTCCGAATGGTGTATTCAAAGACAATTCAATCGTCGTTTTGAAGGCTTACCTACAGTCGGAACCGAAATAAAGAGTTTGTTGTATGTTCGATGTAACCTTACTTTCTGATACGACGGAAGGAGGAATCCGAAAGGTTTCCTTTCAGACCGACGGTGTGGTCTGTTCCAAGCAGATCGATATTGAATTAGAGGGAGATACCCTTCGCAGCGTCCGCTACACCGGCGGCTGCCACGGCAATACGCAGGGCCTGGGCGCCCTCGTGCCCGGAATGAAAAAGGACGACGTCATTGCCCGTCTGGAAGGCATTGACTGCAACGGTCGCGGCACCAGTTGCCCGGACCAGCTGGCCCGAGCCCTGAAGCAGATCAAATAGCTCGCCTTGAATAAGATGGATGAGCGTCCGATAAGCGTCCTGTTTGTCTGCCACGGCAATATTTGCCGCCGCCCTGGAGTAAGGGGCTTATAGGAATTGTATGATCAGGTATCCCAGCCCGATGCTTACCACGGTCGTGATGAAGCCGGCCAGCTGGAACGAGTGGTTGATGACGTATTTGCCGATTTTGGTGGTACCGGTCCGGTCAAAGCCGATGGCGGCCACCTGTGTCGGATAGTTCGGCAGGAAGAAATAACCGTTCACAGCCGGGAAAAGCGCGAGCAGGATCATCGGAGGAATGCCCAAAGCAAGGCCCACCGGGTAAAGCGTCTTCACCGTAGCGGCCTGCGAGAAAAGCATGATGCTCATCAGGAACAGCGGAATGGCAAACAGCATCGGCCACTGGGTGAAAAGCCCGCCGACAGCGCCGATGATAAGGTCTTTGTTGCCCTCGAAGAAGGTACTGCCCATCCAGGCGATACCGAAGATGGAAACCATGGCTACCATGCCGGCGCTGAACACATTGCCCTTTACTGCCTTCTTTACATCGGCTTTGCCCACCAGGAGGATGAGCGCTGCGATGGACATCATGATGATCTCAATGGCGGAGTTCATGCTGATGGGTGAACCGTTGAAAGCCGGGCGAAGGGAAGGGAAACTGCCAAAAAGCACCACCAGGACAACGCCCAGCAGGAACACCAGCACAGCCCATTTGGCGCGTGGGTTGACGGTTTTCTTTTCGGTCTCGTCTTCCTCCTCCAGATGACCGGCTTGGAGACGACGCTGGTATTCCGGGTCGTGCTCCAGGGGTTTCCCGATGAAATTCTGTACCAAAGCGGCTACCAGGATGGCCACCAGGGAAGAGGGGATGGTCACGACCAGGATTTGGGACATGCCCACACCGTGTGCCCCCAGAAGGCTCTGGGAGAGGATGGCGGCAGTTGCGGCCGATACCGGGGAACCGGTGATGCCCAGCGAAGCGGCGATGGCGGCAACGCTCAGCGGACGCTCCGGACGGATTTTGGCCTTCAGGGAAATCTCGGAAATGATGGGCAGGAGGGCATAAGAGGTGTGCGCCGTGCCGGCCAGGATGCAGAAAAGCCAGGTTGTAAGGGGCGCATAAAAGGTGATGTGGCTGGGGTGCTTGCGCAGGAAGCGGGCCGCAGCCTCTACCATATAGTCCAGCCCTCCGGCGGCCTGGAGGGCCGAGGAAGCCGTAATGACAGCGACAATAATGAGCATTACGTCGATGGGAATGTTCCCCGGCTCCATCCCGAAGACGAATACCAGCAGGAAAACACCCACCATGCCATACATGCCCAGGCCGATGGAGCCCACACGCGCTCCGATAAAAATCATCGCCAGGACAACGGCCAGTTCAAGAAAGAGGAATGCGGCTTCCATAATATTAGTTAAAGTGTAAAAATCATGTTAATCACAAATATACGCTTTTTTATGAAATAACATGCGAGCAAGACGAAACGAAAAAAAATTAATATCGCTTGCGATATAAAAATAAATGCTTATATTTGCATCGTGAACGATATAAATATACGATAAAATACAAATCGTAATGGAAAAAGAAGCTTATTTGCTTGATAATCAGCTCTGTTTCAGGCTGTACACCGCATCCCGCCTTCTCACGCAGGCATACCACCCGCTACTGTCGGAACAAGGTCTGACCTATCCCCAGTATTTGGTGCTTCTGGTCCTGTGGGAGAAGGACGGACAGCCGGTGAACGACATCGCCAAGCGCCTCTGCCTGGAGACCAATACGGTCACGCCCTTGCTCCAGCGGATGGAGAAGGAGGGTATCATCACCCGGGCCAAAGGCAAGACGGACGCCCGCCAGATGATCGTATCCTTAACACAGAAGGGGATGGCCCTGCAGAAGTCACTTACAAATGTGCCCAAGGCTGTTGGTAGTGCCGTAATTTGTGATAGTGTCTCTCCTGAGAACCTCCCGGGCCTTTTCCGGATGCTGGACGACATTATCGCCAAATTGAAGGGCTGATGAGTTTCTCGAAACCGAATCAAGGTAACAGTTTTACTTTAAGCCGCTGGCGTGCTTTGGTAACAGAGGCAGGGGAGATCCCCAGCAGGATGGCTTGCTCAGATACGGAGAATTGCAGGTGCGAGAGGATATAGGTGCGGATATCACCCTTTGTCAGATCGGGATGGGTATCCCGGAGGGATTCGGGCGTAAGTTCGCATGAGTTCCGGAGCATCCGTTCCAATTCTGCCCACTCTTCATCCTGGATATAGCGGGGCTTGGTACGGAGCCGCTGCAGCAGGTGATTCTGCCCGACGAGCGCTTGCATCAATACATAGGAATCGACATCGCCGCCTGGGCCTTCGCCGATGTTCGGAACGAACCTTTCCCGCTCGTCGTTTCCGGCGCGGATAACCATCAGAAATGCCCTGACATTTTTGCCGAGGATTTCGCTGACTTGCGGGATGGTGAGCGGACTTCTTCCGTTGGTACAGGTTGATGCAAGGCCCATAGCCACCAAAATGAGTTGATAATAGAGCGTTTCTGCATCTTCGCCATGCAGGCCGAAGGTGTCCGCTATAGCAGAAAGGCTCTCCGGCTTGAAACCCACGTAGGAATCAATGTAATCCTTGTAGGAAGCGGATTGCGAGGGCGATTCCATAATCATGGAGAATAGATGCGGCTCGTCCATGGCGAACCAGATAAAGGCTATGCCAAAGCCTTTGAAAGGAGGATTGAGCGCGAAACCGTCACCTACCCGCTTCCGGTACAGTTTCCGGGCTTCCTCCCGGACGGCGTCCCGGACTCCTTGAATGGAGCCGAATGACGAAAAGATGGCGTTGGCGCCGCAATCAAGGCGGGCACATAGGCTTCGTGCAGTAAGGGCCGAGAGGCCTCCGGATCGCACCAAATCAAGGGATGCGGAAAGGATTCTTTCTTTTGTGACAGTAACCGGTCTTGCCATAATCGATGTTCCGTATCAGTTCTGCACAAAAATAAGCAAAGGGGCGGGAATGTCCAATCATATTTGGAAAAAATCCCTAATTGTCCACATCATTGTCCATATTGTATTGTATTTCGGAACGTAAGATACACTATATGTAAATTGCCACCGAAAAGTGAACAGTTTTGCCAACGAAAGTTGAACAGGTAAAGACCTGTTTGCAAAGGTATTCATTTTTCTGGTTTTTGCTTCATTTTTCTTTCTTTCATCCATTTTTCAGTAG
>Ga0256405_10001239_pt1 | contig 71788 bp, 58 predicted proteins | sample RumenRJG_02DNA_FD_189096 | JGI IMG/M metagenome (GOLD analysis project Ga0256405, IMG submission 189096) | Bovine rumen microbial communities from Lethbridge, Alberta, Canada - RJG_02 | ecosystem: Host-associated > Mammals > Digestive system > Stomach > Rumen | place: Canada: Alberta...
GCGTAATATGCGGTTTTGGGAACCGCGTAGACAACTTTTTTAATCAGACTGTATACCAGCCTAAATTTTGACCTATTGACGACTACATACCTCTAATCAGCCTAAAAATTGACCTATAGACCAAAAAGTAGACAAATATTTGTAGTAACTTCGGCCCTCCCGCAAGCGGGCTCCCGCCGAATTTACGTTCGCACTTTAGTGCAAACTACAATCTTTTTAGCAAACAAAATCATACTTAAGCAAGCTTAGAAAATTTTTTTGCTAAAAATCTTGCATATTTGAAATATTTGTAGTAATTTTGCAGCGCTAAATATGTGAAACCATGAGAAAAAGTATCTTATTCTTGGCTATCGCCCTCTGTTTAATGGGCTGCCAGCACAAAAATTCGATTGCTGCAACTATCGCATCTTCTCATCCTATCATGCCTATCCGCATGACGAGTGACACGACCCTTGTAGTGCTAACCGATTATGTCCCTGCGCTCTACGGGGACACGGTTCTCTGGGAGGGGCTGCAATGGACTGCCGGTGATGCGATCGAGTGTCTGGATATGACCGGTACGGCGCCTATCATCGAGCAGATGAACATCGTTAATCGTGACCGTTCAATTCACGCCCTCACGATGCATGACAAGAGCGGCAGTTTTGCCATTCCTATCTTACCGAACAAGCCCGTCCTTCAGGCGCTGGTGTCGCTCAGCTACGAGAACGACCTGCTGCGTGTAGGTTTTGTAGATCATGTAGCAAACCCTTCTTTTGAAGCCTATATCCAGAACACCCTCATTGATCACGATCGCTGGAGCACTAACGAAGACGGATCATGGACCTTGGATCTGAGCGGATTGGCCTACAGCGGACGCAGTTATCTGCGGGTGTTTGCAGAGGATGATACCTACCTCTATAACGACCTTATGCTGCCGATGCAGGACGGTCAAATCATCACCGATGCCGCCCTACTCAACCGTCATGACCAGCAGGCACAAGTGCTCTACTCGCTCATGATCGACCGTTTCTACAACGGCAACGAGTCCAACGACTGGAAGATGAACAGTCCGGAAGTGCTCGATATCGTGGACTACCAAGGCGGTGACCTGGCGGGTATCACGGCTAAGATTGCAGACGGCTATTTCGACAAACTCGGTGTAAACACCCTCTGGATCAGTCCCATCACGCAGAATCCTTGGGACGCGTGGGGATGCTACGAGTTCAAGAACGGCAATAAGTACGATCCGACCAAGACCTACACCCGTTTCAGCGGTTACCACGGCTACTGGCCTATCTTTGCCACTGAGTTGGACAAACGTTTCGGTACGCCGGAAGAGTTCCGCACCTTATTAGATAGCGCGCACGCGCACGAGATCAACGTGGTGCTCGACTACGTGGCCAACCACATGCATATCAACTCACCCACCCTGCAGGCGCACCCTGACTGGCATACCGACTCGATCCTGCCGGACGGAAGACGTAACTTCGAACTCTGGGACGAGGCCCGTCTGACGACCTGGTTCGACAAGCATATACCTACCCTCGATCTGGAGCGCCCGGAGGTGTGTGAGCAGATGACGGACAGTGCCCTCTATTGGTTGGCTAACTACGACTTGGACGGTTTCCGTCACGATGCCTGCAAACATATACCCGAAGGCTACTGGCGTATGTTAGGTCAGAAGATCGCCACGCGCTGGCCGGGTCGTCCGATCTGGATGATAGGTGAGACCTACGGTAGTCCTGAACTCATCGGCAGTTACGTCAAGACCGGTATGTTGAATGCCCAGTTCGATTTCAATGTGTACTTCACCACCCGCGAGGCGCTCTGCGGTCTCAAAGGACTGGACGAGGTGCTGAACAACGAACTGACCTCACTCCGTACCTACGGTGCCCACCATACGATGGGTAACATCAGCGGTAATCACGACCAGATCCGTTTTGCCTCCATCGCCGGCGGTGCAATCGACATCAGCAGTCAGGGTAAAGAAGAAGGTTGGACCCAAGAAGTAGGTATCGGGGATGCCGAGAAGGCATACAAACGTTCCCTGTTGCTGGAGGTGATCAACCTGACCCTACCGGGCGTACCTTGTATCTATCAAGGCGACGAGTACGCCGAGGTAGGCGGTAACGACCCCGACAACCGTCATATGATGCGCTTCGAGACCCTAAATGCCGAGCAGAAAAACATGCGTGCCCAGGTAGCGGAACTCATCCATTTCCGTCGTCACTCGATGCCGCTGCTCTACGGAGACTTGATTGTGCTGGAGAACACGCCGGACGAGATCCGGTACGCACGTGTGTACTTAGGTCACGAAGTCATCGTCACCATCAATCGCAATGAATTAACCTATCATATCGAAGAAAAATGAGAAAATCACTCTTTTTTATCGCAGCTGCCCTGATGCTGGTCAGCTGCGCAGAGGAGACGAATTTACGTCACCCGAAGTTTGCGTATGACGCAACGATCTATGAACTCAACACCCGTCAGGCAACACCGGAAGGAACGTTTGCTGCCGCAGAGTCTTTGCTGCCTATGCTCAAAGACAACGGCATCGACATCATCTGGGTCATGCCTTGCCAGCCGATCGGTGTGATCACCCGCAAGGGCACGCTCGGCAGTTACTACTCGATCATCGACTACTGCGCCATCAACCCCGAGTTCGGTACGCGCGCGGACTTCGAACATTTCCTTGCCGCCGCACACGAGATGGGCTTTAAGGTCATCCTCGACTGGGTAGCCAATCACACGGCGCCGGACAGCGAGTGGACCAAAAACGAAGGCTGGCACTATCGCGACAGTCTGGGTAACCTGATGGTACAATACGACTGGACCGATATCTCCAAACTGGACTACCACAGCCAGGAAATGCGTAACGAGATGCTCAAATCCATGCACTGGTGGATGGACAGCATCGGTATCGACGGTTTCCGATGCGACGTAGCCGGCGAAGTACCGACCGATTTCTGGAACTGGGCGATGGGCGACCTGCGTCTGACGCATCCGCAGATGTTCACCCTCGCGGAGGATGAGGACAAAGCAGACGAACTGACCGAAACAGCCTTCGATATGTACTACGGCTGGACACTGCACCACATCATGAATGACGTAGCGCAGGGCAAGAGCAACGTCGAGGACCTCTGGGCGTATTTCGCCAAGGCCGATACCACCATCCGTCCCGAAGCCATCCGTATGAACTTCATCACCAACCACGATGAGAACAGCTGGAATGGCACCGAGTTTGAACGTATGGGTGACGCGGCGAAACTGTTTGCTGCATTCTGCTATATCGTTCCGGGCATGCCGATGATCTACACCGGTCAGTTGGTAGGAAACCATCACCGTCTGGAGTTTTTCGAGAAAGATCTGATTGATACCGACGAGGCATACGCCTTTGCCGATCTGTACAAAGAACTCAATGCCCTGCGGGCACGTAACAAAGCGCTCTTCAGTCCTGAACTCGGAGCTCCGATGGTGCGCATCGCGTGCGACAACGAGGCCATCTTCGCTTGCGAACGTCCGCTTGACGGACACAGCGTACGCGCGATCATGAATATGAGCGCACAAAAACAAAACGTCACGCTGGAGACCAACGAGACGTTTGAACTGGAGCCTTGGGCTTACGAGATTATCGAACGCTAAGCCATCGCGCCGTTTACCTGGATCACTTGTCCGGAGACGTATGAACTAAGGTCGCTCGCTAAGAAGAGAGCGACCTTAGCTACTTCTTCGGGCTCTCCTCCGCGACGCATCGGGATCATGGTCACGAACTGTTTGAGTGTTTCTTCCGGCAGCGCCTTGGTCATATCGGTCAGGATAAAACCCGGGGCAATCGCATTCGCACGCACACCACGGCTGCCTAATTCTTTCGCTACGGATTTGGTCAAGGCGATGATACCTGCCTTGGATGCGGCATAATTGGCCTGTCCGGCGTTGCCGTTAAGACCGACTACCGAACTGAGACTGATGATCGAACCGCTGCGCTGACGCATCATAACCGGTGTCGCCGCGTGGGTGAAGTTAAAGGCCGACTTGAGGTTCACCTCAATCACCTGATCCCACATCTGCTCGGTCATACGCATCAGTAAGGTGTCGCGCGTGATGCCGGCGTTATTGACCAGGATATCCAGTCGTCCGAAATCCGCCACTACCTGCTCTACCACCTGATGCGCCGCCTCAAAATCCGCGGCATTGGATGCATAGAACTGCACCTTCACACCCAAGGCGGCTATCTCATCGCGTGTCGACTCAGCGGCCTCGTTGAGCACCAGATCCGTAAAGGCGATACTAGCCCCTTCACGGGCATACGCCAACGCTATCGATTTGCCTATACCACGAGCCGCGCCCGTGATCAAAGCTACTTTATTCTCTAATAACATTATTCTTCGTCTTTTATCGGGAACACTCCCGTAGGATTCAAAATCGTATATTTACTCATCTCTTCGTTGGACTCAAAGCCCACGCCTTCGATGATACTCGTCTCGCGCGTGATGTGAATAGTCGTGTCTGAATAGACGCGGTGATTCTTCTGGTCCCAGATCAGTTTCGGGGTATCAAACTCCTCTCCTTTGCGGTTGAGTGCATGCACGTTACCCGTCAGCGTCCAGACCTGCAACTTCTCATTGTAATACGCATAGTCGGACCGCAACGAAGCCTGTACAGACAGATCATAGTCGAACTGCTCCAGGTACACACCCTTGGGAAACTCCTGGTAAGGAGGATCGGTCTTATCGTACAACAACCACTGCGGGGCCTCGATACGGTAACGCGTCACACCGGAGTCGGAGATCAGCGTACTGACGGTATCGGTCATCAAGGCCGCAATCTGTTCCCGAGGCAAGGTCACCGCACCCTGCTGTACCTCCGGCTTATGGCACGCAACAAGACACAGGACGAGTGCCAACACGACACTCGCCTGCTTGCCTATTCTATTAACGGATAGATGTCGATTCACCAATCCAACCTCCAACGAAATAAGTATTTCCGCTGAACTCGTTCGGCAGGTCAAAACGCTCCTCCTTGGTCGGATAGTACTTGCTGTAGCTCGAGATGAACTCCGAAGCCTGTGCCTCTACCGACGGATCTACTTGTTTAGCCTTCACGAACTTATCCACAGCTGCCCAGTAAACGGTCTTGTTCAGGATACGACCCTTGGCATCTTGCGGATACAACTGCGTCGAAGCGTAGCACATACCGATGATGATGTAGCAACGTCCCTGCCCCTTGTTCATCCCCAGACTCTGCAGGGTGCTGATGGAAGCCAGAGCGTACTTACGTGCTTCTGCGTATTTCTTGAGGTTGTTGTAGCAGTAGAATGCAGCGTTGTACTGATAATCCGCTACGTCTTCCAACTCGTCCTCAACCATCGCCAGCTTGATAGCCTGGTCGTAGTAAGCAATAGCCTGCTCATAGTCGCCTTTCTTGGCGGACATCGATGCGCAGCCGGCTGCGGACTCCTGGGTCGGTTGCAGTTTGTGAGCGGCCTCGCAGGCTGCGAAATACACGTCACTCTCCGTGCAACGAACACGTTTGTACAGCTTCGCGATCTTGGTCAACATATCGAGGTTACTTAAGTTACCCTGTACCGCTGCTGCGTAAATCTCATCCAGCTTCGAGCAGTCTGCAGCACCCGAGATAGCGAAGATATTATCCACATAATCTTTCTGCTTGCCGGCGATCTCTGCGTTCTTGTTGTTCGCGTTCGATGCCTGCTCGCCTAACAGGTTACTTGCCAACTCATAATCCGCGATGAACTGCTCTGCTTTACCGTTCGGATCCTGTTTGTACACGGCGTACGAAGCATCTACCAGTTTCACGAGCACCATGATCTTGCTGGCTGCACCCATACCGGCTGCCGACTGCTGCAAGCACTCACGGGCCTCAGAAACCTTTGCCTCACCGTAGAAATCCAGATAGGCCAGACCCTTTTCACCTAAGATATATGCCGTCGGATACTTGGGATCGTTACCGAAGAAACGGATACGTTTGTCTTGCATCTCGATCGCCAACTTAGCCAGACGCTCTTTCTCTGCCGGATCAGACGTAGCCTGATACAGCGCCTCTACGATCTTTGTTCCGTCCGAGTAGATGGACTTGTTCGCATTCGGGCAGGTCGTATACACCTCATACCACGGCTCGTACGCATCCGCGTACATCTTGTTCTTAACGGACTCGTGGAAGAGCGACACGTTCATCACACACTCCTCGGTGATTACCGGATCTTCTTCCTGTGCCGGAGCTGCCTTCACCGGAGTCTCTTCACTCACTTTCGTCGGTTTCTTTGCGCCCGACACAGCCGGTACTGCGGCTGCCAGAGCGACTACCAAAAGATTTTTCAGTTTCATAATTCTAATATTTTAATTAATTCAGATTATTCCGATTATTCTGATTATTCCGATTCTTACAACTTCCGTGCCAAACCTACAGTTTGCGCTTGAAGAACCAACTCTCGGCAATCGAAGCACCGATCGTGAACCGCAGACTGTTATCCACCAATCCGGTCGCTGCACTGCCGCGATGGGCGTACTCGATGGTCGTGTTAATCGTTGTGCCGATGGTCCAGAGCGGAAAACCGATTCCGATACTCGCTGTCACACGCTTGGCACCGATCGACACCAGGTACTCGTCCTGCACGTTCACACCCGCGCGCCAGAGCATGCGCTCCACGTACTTACGTCCCTGCGGGTTATGCCGGTACTCCACACCTAACGCATAGCGGTTCTTGTCCTGCAGACCACTTAACTTACCGGCCGCACCGTTATACAAGGCCGACGACATACACTGCCGCTCAAAATCCACAGCAACAGTCAAACGGTTCGCCCAGTTGTAACTCACACCCGCACCGTACACCATAGGGGTCTCAAAACCACCCTCGTACACCGGAATCGAATCATCCGTCTGGGTCTCTATCGCCACGTACTGGCTACCTAATTTCATCTTGTTCTCAAACATACCGCCGAGCACAATCGAATGGTCACCCCAGGTATGGAAGAACTGCGCTCCGTAACGGAAACGTACCGAACTGACGGACAGCAACTCATCCTGAATGGTCGTATGCAGACTGGCTTCACTGAAAGAAAGTGTCCTCAGGTGCGCCAGATCACCCCACATATAATACACGTTCGCACCCAAAGCCAACCAGTTGCAGATATTAAAACTCAAACCTCCGTACACCTCGCTGATATTTCCTTCTCCGGTGTACGTCTTCGCGTAATGGTAATCGGACCGGATCGAGTCGGACAGCACGATGTTGTAACCCACCGAACTGTAGGGCAGCAGACCCACCGACGCAGCTATCCATTGTTTGTACAACGGCACCTGCAGCGTCAGATACTCTAAGTTTCCGTTCGCTTTGTTCCGCATGCCGGACGCGTCCTCGTACCGACTCCAGTTGGCACTCGCCGCGATGTCCATCATAAACGTCAACGAGTCACAAGCCGTGTACGATGCCGGCTGCGCCGGATTGATGGCTTTGTTGTTCCGCATACCGAAACCTACTCCACCCATCGCCCGAAAACCCGTCGGCACGTTCTCGTTCAAGTCACCATACGCGTAACGCGAATACGGCGAACTCGTCATATTCTGCGCCCAAGCCACAACGCTCATCACCAGCGCAGCCAAAAATATCGTTATTCTTTTCGTCATTTATTAAATCTCAAAATCTCATTCAGTCCGATCAGCACCAGATTCTTCTCGAACTGTATCTCTCTTTTCTCGTTACGTGAGTTACGCACGTTATTGAGGATATACGCTGCGTGACCACCGGTCACGAAAGTCTGATAATGAACCACTTTCTCCTTGAGCGTCCGCATGTATCCCTTCACCTCATATGCCACACCCCGTATCACACCGGCTGCAATCGCATCACGGGTGTTCGTTCCGAAGAGCGGAATCAACTCATTCTCCTCCGCGTCCACCAGCGGCAGTTTCTTCGTCATCCGCTGCAACATCGTGAACCGCATCTTCAGTCCCGGCGCGATGTTACCGCCTATATACTCCCCCTTGTCCGTCACGAAGTCATACGTGATGGCCGAACCGGCATCGATGATCAGCAGGTTCTCGTCCGGACAGAGACTCTTCGCGCCCACAGCCGCAGCCAGACGATCCTGACCCAGGGTTTGCGGCGTGTCGTACTTATTGATGATCGGCACCGGGGTGTTATGATCAAAGAGTACAAAATGTTGTGAACGCCGATGCAGCGTGTTCACCACCGCCGCTTCGATGTCCACCACCGACGAGATGATCGAATCCGTGATGTCGTACAGATCGAACAGACGCTCCACGTCCGACGAACTGAAAGACTTGTAGATAAAATGATTGATCATCTTACCCTCGTCCGTCATCAACGCCACCTTCGTCCTGCTATTTCCCTGATCAATACAAAGATTCATTCACCCATTCATCCATTAAACCATCGAAGTATAAAGAAACCTCTTTATACTCTTCTTCGGAGTCTTCTCGAACTCGTGCGGGTAGAGCTTCACAATCGCAATCTGCTCGTAGGCCGCTAACTCACTGTTCACCTGCTTACGGGCTTCTTCCATCTGCTCCATGAGTTGCTCACGACTCAGACCACTTGCGTCAACCTCGTTATAGTCCGGACAGATCAGCGCCACCAGACGCGTGTCTTCCTGCTGCAGCACCAGTGACTCTAATACATACGGCATGTTGTTGATCTTCGCCTCGATCTCCTCCGGGTAGATATTCTGTCCGCTCGGACCCAACAGCATCGTCTTGCAACGACCTTTGATATAGAGGAATCCGTCTTCGTCAATCGTACCCAGGTCACCTGTACGCAACCAACCGTCTTCGGTAAAACTGTCCTTCGTGGCCGCAGGGTTCTTGTAGTAGCCTTGCATCGTGTTCTCACCACGCGTCACTACCTCACCGATACCTTCGCTGTTCGGATCGAGAATCTTCACCTCCATGATACCCGGCAGCGGTTTACCGCAGGAGTATAACTTCGAACCGTCCTCGAACTTCGTGAACGTGATCAGCGGGGCACACTCGGTCATACCGTAACCCACCGACATCGGGAACTTGATCCTGTTCAGGAACGCCTCCACCTCCGGGTTGAGCGGTGCGCCACCGATGATCATCTGTTTGAATTCCCCACCAAAAGCCTGAACCAACTGCTCACGGATCTTACTGCATACCACCTCATCTAAGAACGGCACTTTGAGCACCCAGCTTACGGGCGGCTTCTGAATCTGCGGCACGATCATCTTCTTGTAGATCTTCTCCAAGATCAGCGGCACAGACAGAATCAGCGTCGGTTTGATCTCCTCAAAAGCCTTCAGCAGGATCTTCGGACTCGGCGTACGACCGATCAGCCATTCGTGACCTCCGGCTGCCAGACAACTCAAGAAATCAAATGCACAACCATACGCGTGCGCTAAAGGCAAGAAGGTCACGAAACGTGATTCCTTACGTACCAAACCCGACTCCAGACCGTACCGTACGTTACCTGCCAGACCGTTCAGCGGCATCACCACGCCTTTACTGAATCCCGTCGTACCACTCGTATAGTTGATACTACCGATCTCCTCGTTGCTGCGATCGTCAAAATGCAGATCTTTCGCCCAGTATCCCTCCGGATGTTTCTCCTTGAACTTCTTCGCAATCGCCTCGTAGTTGATCTTCTTCGGATCGACCGCCAAGGATATCGGATGCCAGTCGTTCAGACTCACTACCGCCAGCACCTTCGGAATCTGGTCCAGATCCATACCTTCCCAGTTGATGTCGCTGATAAAAAGCAACTTCGTTCCCGAGTGATTGATGATATGAATCGCATCGTTCGCACGGAATTCCTGCAGAATCGGCACGATGATCGCACCGTACGTGATCGCTGCCAGATAGACGGCTACCCAGTTGCTGTTGTTCTTACCCATTACGGCAATTTTATCGTCCTTCTTCACACCGCACTCCTTGAACAGGATATGCAGCTTCTCGATGTTGATTGCCAACTGTCCGTACGTCAAGGTCACGTCCGTGCCGTAATCGGTCACTGCCGGCTCGCTCCAGTTATCCCGAAACGACCGCTCGAACATCTTGACGAAATTATATTTCTCTTCTAACATCATAACCGTTAACTATTTAACAGCTTAACGTTTTACCGGCTGTACCGGCTGTATCGGCGTAGCCGTATAAACGGAATCCACGATGAACTGACTGTTTCCGCGCCAAGGTAAGGTACCCAAATAGCGCTTCCAGTGCAGCTTCACACCGGTGTTCGTTCCTTCGTTCAGTTGATTAGCCACGCTCTCTTTAACCACCGAGAACTTAAACTCATTCGATTGGATCGAACCTTGGATCTTGCTGTTCTTCAAACCCGTCTGGATCATCTTGCCCTCATAGGTCTTGAAGATAAATCCTTCCTTCTGGAAATAGTTGATGTCACCCTCGTTCACGCCTTCCGAATACACAAAGCAGAACTTAAAGAAGATAAATCCCGCCAAGGCCAGCACAGCGATCACCGAGGTCCAAGTAATTACTTTTCCTGTTGTTGTCATATCGTTTGTTATGTTTTGTTACTTCAATCCGTACAAGCATACGCTCCAGATATAATACGCATCGTCGCTGTAGTACAACGGAATATCCGTTTGCGAACCAAGCACCTGGTTCTGGAACCAATAATAGGTTTCCTGCTCCGGCACGTAGTACATTACCTGGATATCCCAGTTTCCTACGCCGTTCTGCCGTCCGCGGATCTTGTACTCATCCCCTTCGTGTGCAGTGAAAGAAGCCATCCAGATGTTTTCGCGTACGTGCGTCATCGCAATCGCACCGCTCTCCCAGCCGCAGAACGTACCTAATATCTCCAGGTCAAAATCAAAACCGCAGGTCGCTTCCGGTGCATACAGCGTCACGTGGTACTCATGTTCCGGCGTCTCACAGGGTTTCAGCTTCCAGGCCTTGCTCTCGATATACACCACCTTCGCAGCATCGGCGTCGCGCTGCTCGAAATACAAGGTCAGCTCGTTAAACTCGTTATAGCCGATCATACGATCCTGTACGTGCCAAACCGATACCAGGTTGCTCATATCATGCACCCAGGTGTAGTCCCAGTTCGGTATCTGACCGTCGTACATCACCGGACGACCGCGCATATCACCCTCTTCATCCGGAGCAATCACCACTTTGTACCAACCGTCATTCACCGGCGTCATACGACTCGCTGTCTCAACCGCCCAGTTGCAACCGTTGTATTTACCTACGAACACCACGTCCATGCCCTCGCATACCGGCTGGTCGAACTTGATCATCACCGTCACCGCACCTTGCGTCGGCGTTACAGTCGGCACCGGATAGAGCGGATTCGGATCTTCGGGTTCTACCGGATTAAGGGTATCCCCACCAATCGTGTCCCCTCCGATCGTATCCTGTTTCGTCGTGTCTTGCTGCGTCGTATCTTTACTACTACCGCCACCACCTCCACCATGGGACGCACTGTACGGACCATTCAATTCACATGCGGCAAACAGCACTGCTACGATTGCCATTATGGCAAAGAGAATCTGCTTTTTCATATCGTAAGATTTTTAATGTTATTCAAAATCGCGTGCAAAGGTACTACTTTTTTTTTACATGTGCAAGCCCGCGCACGATTTTCTTGCCGATTTAGTAGTTTTTTTATATGGAAACATGAATAAATAACTATGCGCACCATAGGATACCCATATAATACCCATAGGATACCCATATGATAAATTATATAAAATGCACAAAAATATACTTTATATGTATATATACATAGTATATATACACTTTTTGTTGATTCTTTTTTCATATAAAACATTTGCATATGTCAAAAAAAAGTTGTACCTTTGCAGCGGATTTTGAAAAAAAACCGAAAAAAACGGATAATTAACATACATAAACGATAAAAAAACACAAATTATTATGCGTACAACATTTAATCGTCTTCGCGCTGTAAAAGACAGTCTCCCTCACGGAAGTATGGATGCTATTGCTGCAGAGTTAGGGTTGACCGGCGACGAGGTGAGAGCATACTTCAACGGTGAGGGAACAGCGGATTACCATCTGGAGCCGGGTTTTGACGGCGGTATCGTTGACTTCACGAACACTCGTATTCTGGAAGTTGCCCTGCGTCGTGCATGGGAGGTTCAGAATGCACTGTAATCGATTCGAGATTAGTGATTAGAGAATTAGGGAGTAAAGTAGTAGCTCTGATGCTTTGCATCGGGGCGCTACCTTTTGTGAATAGCGCGGGTGCATACGCGCAGAAGAGCGAGTTCACCTATGGCGCGCAGGCGAAAGTCCAGTCTGCCTATTTATGGCGGGGACTGCAAGCCGGAGGTGCGAACATACAGGCGAGTGCCAATGTAGGCTACTACGGCATGTATGCCGATCTGTGGTGGAACGTGGGTGTGACGGATGCGACGTTTAAAGTTTTCCAACCCGAGGTAGATATATCGATCGGTTTTCAGCGATGGGGCTTGAACATCTATGCGCTCTATATCCATAATTTCAACTGCGGGTTCTTTGATTTCGGTAACTATCCGGACAAAGGCAACCGTCTCGAACTGGATATCAGTTACACGATCAGCGACAAGATCCCGTTGACCTTCTCTTGGGCGACTCGTGTAGCGGCTTCGGACGGTATCGTCAACGATAAGGGTGAGTTCGTACAAGCCTACTCCAGTTACGCGCAGATCAGCTATGTACAGCGTCTGCGAGACGATTGGAGCATTTACGGAGCGATCGGTGTAACCCCCTGGAGAGGTGTCTATAACCCCGACGGTGCCGCGCTGCAGAATATCGAAGTGCGCTTGCGCAAGGACTGGACCGTCGCCGAACGATGCGGACTGATGCTGCAAGGACAGCTCTGCGTGAACCCCTTTGCCGTGACGAATGTCATTTTGACGAATATAACATTTGGTGTTTATTTAAAATAAAAAATGAAAAAGGTATTAGTTTTGGTTGCCGCCGTGATGGCGGTAGTTATGTCTGCGAAAGCAGAAGTAGAGTTTGCGTACGATGCCGGTGCTGAACTGGTGAGTGCGTATATCTGGCGTGGCCAGTACAACGGTGGTCTTTCTTTCCAACCAGACATCGAGTTGGGTTTTAATGCCGCAGACGAAGCTGTTGAGTTTCGTGCCGGTGTATGGGCTAACCTCGGTGCGAGTGATTGGAAATTTGCAAAGAACCAACTGCCGTATTTCGACGAGGACTTGAATCCCATCGATCCCAACACCCGTTTTATGCCGGAGGTGGACTTTATGGCCCGCGTTTCTTTCTTCGGCGCCAGCGTAGGTTACAATGCCTATTACTACTGCAACGACGGTAGTGACCACACGCAGGAGTTATGGTTCGGGTATAACTTCAGTCATTTCTTCGGTGACAAAGCCGGTGCGTACATCAACTGGTACACGACTATTGCTGGAGGTGGTGACCTGAAATTAGAGACAGATCCCGTGAAGATCTTAGCCGGTCAGTTAGAGCGTCAGGCTTTCTCCACCTACATTGAGTTAGGTTATGATTACACCTTTGATTTCGGAACCACCATCGGTGCGCAGATCGGTATCTCCCCTTGGGAGAGTCCGCTGTACGGCAATGAGAAGTTTGCTGTTACCAACCTCAGCCTCAAAGTGACCCAGGAATGGGAGTTCGAACACCTGACGCTGGATCTGTTTGCATTAGGCAGCCTCAACCCGGACGGTCTGGACAAAGAGAACGTCTATATCAACGGCTCGGGTGACGAGAAACTGTACAATCAGAAACTGAACGGTTGCATCGGTTTAGGCATCTGGTTCTAATGCATATTCAAAAACAACATATCATCAGCGCCCTGTTGGGTATCGGCCTGGCGGCCTTGCTCATCTGGGGGGGGAATGACGAACCGAAGACCACGTACTTCCACAACGAAGGACGGGTTTTCGGGACATATTATAACATCCGTTATAGTGCCACAACCGATCTGCAGGACAGCATCAACGCCGCCTTGCAGGCGTTTGACAACAGTCTGAGTCTCTTCAACCCCCACTCTGTCCTCTCCGCTGTCAACGCCAACCGCGACACGACAACCGACGCCGCTTTCGAGGCCATGTGGTCCGAAGCAGAACGCGTCTATACGCTCAGTAACGGTGCGCTTGATATCACCGTCGCGCCGCTGGTCAACTACTGGGGCTTTGGAAATAAAGAAAAAAATCTTCAATCTTCAATCTCCAATCTTCAATCTTCAATCGACTCCCTACGGGAGTTCGTAGGCTTTGAGAAAGTGCAGTTGGTGGACCATAAGGTCATCAAAGCCGACCCGCGGGTGCAGTTAGACGGCGGAGCCGTAGCCAAAGGACAGGCTTGCGATATGATTGCAGCTATGCTGCAACGGCAAGGCTGCGCAAACTGGTTGGTGGATATCGGCGGAGAAGTCGTGTGTCACGGTCTGAACGCCAAAGGCGAACCCTGGCATGTAGGCATCACCAAACCCAACCTCAATAACGAAGGGGCACAGGAAGATTTGCAGGAGATACTCGCGGTGACGGACATCTGTATGGCCACCAGCGGTAACTACCGCAATTATTACTACGAAGGCGACGAACGCCGCAGTCACACGATTGATCCGCGTTCCGGTTATCCGGTACAGCATACGGTGCTCAGTGCCACCGTCGTCAGTACCACCTGCATGCGAGCCGATGCATTGGCCACCGCCTGCATGGTGCTCGGTGAGAACGAAGCACTCGAGATGATTGACCGTGCCGAAGACGCAGCATGCTACTTATTAGTAGCAAAAAATGACAGTCTCGTGGCGGTTTGCTCCCCAAATTGGGCAGAAACACTGGAAAAATCAAAATAATATTTGCATAATTCAAAAAAAAGTCGTACCTTTGTCGGCTATTTTGGCGAAATGCGCACAAGAAACTATTACATATTACTGCTTATAATGGTACTTTTCACAGCTTGTGGAGAGTACCAGCAGTTGTTGAAATCGCGTGATCCGGAGGTGAAATACGAAGCCGCCTTGCGTTATTTCAATGACCGGCAGTACGTCAAAGCGCAGACCCTCTTGGATGATGTCAGTTCCTACTACAAGGGGACGGAGCGTTCGGAGGATGTATTGATCTATCTGGCCCGCAGTTATATGGGTCAAAAAGCCTACGAGTCGGCGACCGATTACTACCAGGCTTACGTGCGTAATTATCCCAAAGGCAAGTACGCTCCAGAGGCGTATTTCCAAATCGGGCATTGTCAGTACCTCGACTCCCCGGATGCACGTCTGGATCAGGCGGTGACTAACAAAGCCATCGATGCCTTCACAAAATTCGTGGAGCTGTACCCCGAGAGTCCGTACGCCGAGCAGGCTTACATGGAGATGGCGGAACTATACGACAAACTGGCACTCAAAGAACTGAAGAGCGCGCAGTTGTACTATAACCTCGGTTCGTACCTGGGCAATAATTATCTCAGCTGCGAGATCGTCGCCAAGAACGCGCTTAAGAACTATCCGAGTAACAAGTACCAGGAGGATTTCAGTTGGTTGATACTCGAAGCCAAATACCAGCAGATGATCAACTCGTTTGAGGACAAGAAAATCGAACGTGCCCGGGATGCGCAGGACGAATATTATAATTTCGTTACCGAGTTCCCGGACTCCAAGCACCGCAAAGACGCAGAACGCATGATGAACCAAATCAAGAAAATTATAAAAGACTAAAATATATGGATTACAAAGCAAGTAAAGCACCGAAGAACACGGTGACCCGTGACGTGAACAAATTGATGGAACCGGTAGGTAACATCTATGAGACCGTCGCTATTATTGCCAAACGTGCGAACCAGATCAGTATGGGTCTGAAGCGTGAGTTGGACGCCAAACTGCAGGACTTCTCTATCCCGCAGGATAACTTGGAGGAGACTTTTGAGAACCGCGAGCAGATTGAGATCAGCCGCCAGTACGAGCGCCTGCCGAAGCCGACTCTGATGGCTACGCAAGAGTTCATTGACGGAGATCTCGTGTACCGTATCGGTAACCGCGATGACGCATTAAAATAATGCTTCAAGGCAAACACATCTTGGTAGGTATCAGCGGCGGGATCGCGGCGTATAAGATACCGGAACTTATTCGCTCGCTCGTTAAAGCGGGTGCGCAAGTGAAGGTAGCCACGACGCCAAATGCCCTGCAGTTCGTTACCGAACTAACCCTGCAGACCGTTTCGGGAAGCAGGGTTTATTCCGATGTGTTCGCCGCCATCAACGACCACTCGACCGAACATATCTCCCTACCCGACTGGTGCGATGCGATGATCGTAGCACCCGCCACCGCCAATGTACTGGCGAAGATGGCGACCGGCATAGCCGACGATGCACTGACGACGACGATCTGCTCGTGCGTCGCCCGCAAACCGATTGTGGTGGCACCGGCGATGAACGACAAGATGTGGGAGAATCCCGCTACGCAACATGCCGTGGAGACGATCCGCTCATGGGAGAACGTAAGCGTACTTGAACCCGCCGAAGGTGTCTTAGCCTGCGGGGTAGTCGGCAAAGGACGTATGCCGGAGATTGAACTGCTGCAAGAAGCGCTGGAGCATGCGTTGACGCCCAAGACGATGGCGGGTAAGCGGGTACTCATCACCGCCGGAGGGACACAGGAACAAATCGATCCCGTGCGGTTTATCTCCAATTACTCGACGGGAAAGATGGGTGTCGCCCTCGCTCATGCATGTGCGCGCAGGGGAGCGCACGTGACGCTCGTATGCGGGAGTATCTGTGTCCCGGTCTATGATCCCTTCGGGCAGATTGAACGCATCGATGCCCTCTCTGCCCAAGCGATGCACGACGCTTGCGTCGCCACCTGGCCTCATCAGGACATCGCCATTCTCTGCGCCGCCGTGGCGGACTTTGCCCCGGAAAGCATCGCAGAAAATAAAATTAAGAAAGTCCCTGGTCAGACCGCACTGGATCTCCATCTGACGACCACACCGGATATCGCTCGAGCCATGGGTCAAACCAAACGCAAGGACCAGACCTTAGTCGGTTTTGCCCTGGAGACAGAGCACGAAAAAGTGAATGCGCTCCATAAGATGGAACGCAAATCTCTTGATGCAATCGTACTCAATTCACTTCGGGATCGGGGCGCAGGATTCGGCACGGATACTAACATCGTTACCATCCTCCAAGCTGACGGTTCTGAGACCGCCCTACCCCTGCAATCCAAAGCGGTTATTTCCGAAGAAATCCTAAGAGTCCTTTTTTCTTAGACTCCTCAGTTTCTGCAACCTCTTCTTTAGCTTCGGGAACGTACTCTTGACGTTCCTCAATGTCGCCTAATTGACTCTGCACGTACGCAATCACGTCCTGCAGTCCTTCGGTAAAGTGAGCGAAATCTTCCTTGTACAGGAATACCTTGTGTTTCTCGAATGAAGGTGCTTCACCTTCTTCCGCCTGACGACGCTTACTCTCGGTAATCGAGAGATACAGATCGTTGTTACGTGCCTTACGAACATCCAAATAATAGATGCGTTTACCGGCTTTCACCGAACGGCTGTAAACGATCTCCTGCTCGCGTCTTTCTTCTTGATTCTTCTCCATTTTTCAACATTTTTTGAGAAATTCGCTGCAAAATTAGTAAAATTTTTCTATTTATACAAATAAATCGCACATTTTTTTTGCATATATGCAATTTTTTTTGTATCTTTGCGCGATTTTTAGGTTGCGCGCGATATGCGCGTGTACACACGAACAATATTTATATAGTATATGATTAACAGAACTATGGTACGAACACGTGTGATCCAGACACTGTTTGCGTACTATCAAGACAAGGGAAAGACCGTCACCACGGCTCGTAAGGAGTTGACGAAGAGTTTTGCCGACACGTACGATTTGTATTTTGCTCTATTGGATTTTGCCAACGTGCTCACGGCATACGCTCAGCAGCAGTTGGAGGAGCAGATTGGTCGGGCGAAAGCTACGCACTCGAACTGGGTTCCGAATCGTCGTTTTGTGCAGAACCGTCTGGCGCAACAGTTGTTTGACAACCGTGCGTTGCGTCGTCGCGTAGAGGAGCAGCATCTGAGTTGGGACGCCGGTATTCCGGCCGTAGCAGATGTGTATAAGAAACTGGTGGAGAGTGATTTCTATATCCAGTACATGGAGGCGGAGACCTGCTCGTACGAGGACGACAAGCGTATCTGGCGGTTAATCTACCAGAACCTGCTGCCGAGTAACGTAGCGTTAGAAGATGCGCTGGACGAGATGGAGGTGACTTTGGACAAAGCTAACTGGACCGTCGATGCGGATATTGTCCTCAGTTACGTCATCAAGACCGTCAAGCGTTTCACCATCGACAGTACCCCGGACATGCCGCTGCTGGAGATGTTCGACACCGAGGATGAGTTGCAGTTCGCTACCACCCTGCTGGAGAAAACGATTGCAGGGCACGAGCAGTTCGAGCAGCTGATCAACACCCACCTCAAGGGTTGGGACGCGGATCGTATCGCGTACATGGACCGTATCATCCTGGAGACCGCCATGGCGGAGATACTCGAGTTCGAAGACATTGCGTTGACGGTGTCGATGAACGAGTATATCGAGTTAGCCAAGAGTTACTCGGGTGACAAGAGTTATATGTTCATCAACGGCATCTTGACCGAGATCCTCCGCGAACTCAAACAACGCGGGGACAATTTCAAAGTGTTAACATTAAAATAATTATACATTATGCTGAATCTTATTTTATTGCAGGCAGAAGGCGCTGCCCAACAAGGTAATCAATGGAGTTTCTGGATCATGATGATCCTTATCTTCGTAGTATTCTATTTCTTTATGATCCGTCCGCAGACCAAGAAACAGAAAGAACTTCAGGCACAACGCGAGGCAATGAAGAAGGGTGACAAAGTGGTTACCGCCGGTGGTATCTACGGTGAGATCAAGGAAGTACAGGACACTACTTTCATCATCACGATTGCTAAGGACGTAACCATCAAAGTAAGCAAAGACAGTGTGTTCGCTGACGCAGCAGACGCCGCTCAACAGCAGCAATCAGAGAAGAAATAAGGGTGAAAAGGGATATCCTGACATTTCAGCTGTTTGTCGTGTTGGCGGCACTCATCTGGTACGGTCACGCGATGCAGTCGGTGCGTAACACGCATGTGCCGGTACTGATCCAGTACACCGGTAAACCCGGTGCGATTGGTTTGGGTGACCCCGGCCTGCCGGACACCGTGATGATTGAGGTGCGGGACGCCGGTGCACGGCTCAACACTTACCACCGCGATCCGTTACGTCTGACCATCGATCTGCACGGATATATTCACGGTGACAAAGGAACCATTCATGTTCCTTCGGATGCCCTCCGACGCAGTATAAGCGATATCTTACAGGGTACGAGCAGGCTGATTGACACCAAACCCGAAGAGATCCTTTGCCCCTATTTCACGGAGCAGGAGAAGAGTGTAGCGGTGGCTTTTGACGGTACGATCCGTCCGGCGGTCGAGTACCAGTTGGTATCGGGTCCGACGCTGAGTCAGAAGCGTATCAAGCTCTACGGCGAAGACCGCAAACTCTGTAAGATCGATACAGTCTATACCGAATCGTTGGATCTGCAGGACCTGAGTGACACCACGGATATCCGGGCTGCACTGGTGCTACCGAAAGGCACACGGGCAGAGATCGACAGTGTGAATATAGCGGTGATATGCGAGCGGTTTACGGAGAAGAAATTCATCGTGCCCTTGCATGTCAAGAACGTACCCGAAGGTGCGCATATCCGGCTCTTCCCTAAGGAAGTAGAGGTAAACGTACGCGTGGGGATGAACCATTTTACGGAAGTACAAGCGCGTGATATCTACGCCTACTGCACTTACACGTCCGACCGCACCGACAAGTTAGATGTGGAACTCTATTACACCAACCCCTATATCACCAATGCCTGGGCGTACCCCGGCGTAGTGGAATTTATGTTAGAGCAATAATGAAAAAAATTCAAATGGTGGACCTGCAGACGCAATATCAGCGTATCAAGCAGGATATCGATGCCGGCATACAGGAGGTCATTGAGTCGGCGGCTTTCATCAAGGGACCCAAAGTTGCGGCTTTTCAGGAGCATCTGGAGACCTACACCGGTGCCAAGCATGTGATCAATGTAGGTAACGGTACGGACGCGTTGCAAATTGCCTTGATGGGCCTGGGACTGAAACCCGGAGATGAGGTGATAACCCCGACCTTCACCTTTATCGCTACCGCAGAAGTGGTGGCTTTGTTAGGTCTGACACCGGTGGTAGTGGACGTAAATTGGAACACGATGAACATGGATGTAGAGTCCGTACGCCGTGCGATAACGCCGCGCACCAAAGCGATTGTACCGGTGCACCTATTCGGTCAATGTGCCAACATGGAAGCGATTATGGCGCTGGCCAACGAGCATCATCTGTTTGTAGTCGAGGATGCCTGTCAGGCCATCGGTGCAAAATACACCTTCGCTAACGGAGAGACGAAGCAAGCCGGCACCATCGGACATATCGGTTGCACCTCATTCTTCCCATCGAAGAACTTAGGTTGCTACGGAGACGGCGGTGCAATCTTCACCAATGACGATGCGCTGGCGGACCGCATGCGTGCGATTGCCAACCACGGCTGTCACGTGCGTTACCACCATGACGAGATCGGCGTCAACAGTCGTCTGGACAGTATTCAAGCGGCAATCCTGGATGCCAAGTTACCGCACCTGGACGAATATATCGCGGCACGTCAGAAGGCCGCAGCGTATTACGATAAAGCCTTTGCCAACTGCGACAAGTTGCTTATCCCGGGTCACGAGCCCCACTCGACACATGTGTTCCATCAATATACATTACGAGTAGTTGGCGCAGACCGGGACAAACTACGCGAAGGACTGGCCGAACGCGGGATTCCGGCGATGATCTACTATCCCGTACCGCTGCATCAGCAGAAAGCATACCTCGATCCGCGGTACAAAGACGGAGATTTCCCCGTAGCGGAAAAACTGGCAGCCTGCGTGCTGTCCTTACCGATGCATACGGAGCTCGATAACGAACAACTCGAGTTCATTACCAATAATGTACTTGATTTGATTTAAGATTTTATGCAAAAAATAGGCCTACAACAAAATCTCACCCAGACCACCAAACTGTCCCCTACGCAGATCCAGGTGGTGCGACTGATTGAGTTACCTTCGGTAGAACTCAACCAGCGTATCAACGAGGAGCTGCAGGAGAACCCTGCCCTCGAAGAAGGAGAGGATGAAGAGGTTCAAGCCATCGAGGAGCAGTTTGAAGAAGGGTATATGCCGGAAGACGGTTACGACGAGGGAAGGCAGAAAGACCCGCTGCAGAACGAAGACTTTAACTACGAGCAGTACGTGTCGGATGACGAGACGCCGAGTTACCTATTACATCCGCAGTATAACCCCGCAGACGAAGACCGGCGCGAAGTACCGATCATAGGAGGCAGCAGTCTGATCGAGGAGTTGAAGGCACAGATTTACCTGACCAACATGACCAAGCCGCAGCGGCACGTGGCCAAATGGGTGTTGGGTAACATCGATGACGACGGTTACCTGCGTCGTACGACGGAGCAGTTAGTGGACGATCTGATGTTCCAAGAGCAGATCTCCATCACGGATGCCGAGATGGAGGAGATCGTTCAACAAATCAAACGGTTTGACCCGCCCGGCATCGCCAGTGCGAACCTGCAAGAGTGTTTGTTGAGGCAGTTGGAAGTCAAGCTGGGACAGGATCCTAATTCCAACAGTCTGGCTTTTGCCAAAGCCATCATCGAGCAGTATTTTGAGGCCTTCTCCAAGCATCATTTCGATAAGATCAAACAACGTCTGGAACTGGACGATGCCGATTTTCAGGCAGCCGTACAAGAGATTGTACATCTGAACCAGAAACCCGCCAATGCGTTTACTGGGAACGTGTATGAGACCCAACGAGAGACCATCATTCCTGATTTCACGATTGAAGAACGGGACGAGGAATTGTTTGTGGTGCTGAACACCGGGGATATCCCGGAACTGCACGTCAGTCGCGACTACAAAGAGATGCTGGAGGGCTATAAGGATAACAACAAGTCCAAAGAGGCCAAGGAAGCACGCCTCTTCATCAAACAGAAGCTAGATGCCGCGCAGTCGTTCATTGATGCCATCAAGCAACGCAACGAGACCCTGATGCGCACGATGACGGCGATTCTCAAAGCGCAGTATGATTTCTTCCTGGATGGCGAAGAGACGAGTCTCAAACCGATGGTGCTTCAGGACATTGCGGACCGTACGGGCTATGACGTATCGACCATCTCGCGTGTAAGCAACAGTAAGTACGTCCAGACGCGGTTCGGTATCTATCCGCTCAAGTATTTCTTCTCGGAATCCATGACGAATGCCGAGGGCGACGAGGTCTCCACGCACGAGATCAAGAAGATGCTGCAGGAGTTGATTGACCAGGAGGATAAATTTAACCCCCTGACAGACGAACAGTTGGTGGATTACATGGCGCAGCATGGCTACCCGATTGCCCGCCGTACGATTGCCAAGTACCGCGAACAGTTAGGTATCCAAGTAGCACGTCTGCGTAAAAGACATATATGAACCAAGCGATCGACATAGCAGCTAAGATCTTGAGTGTGGTTCTCTACCCGCTCTTTGTACCCACCTACGGAATGATCCTTTTCTGTTGGGCACACTCGCTGCATGTGGCTCCGCTGCCCTGGATCTGGGTGGTGATCGCACTGGTTGGGACGTTCTTATTGACTTGTGTCATCCCCATCACGGCTATCTGGATCATGATGAAACGCGGCCAGGTGAAGGACCTCTATATCGAGGATCCGAGCGAACGGACGATGCCGTATATATATGCCTTCTTAGGTTTCGGTTTCTGGGCGTATCTGTTAGTACAGATTCTCCATGCGCCTTCGTATCTCGGAGGGATAGCGGTGGGTGCGGCAATAGCGATCGGACTGGTGGCGGCCATCAACCGGTGGTGGAAGATCAGTGCACACCTCACGGGTCTGGGTGGATTAGTAGGCGGTATCATGAGTTACTGCTTGGGCATCGGTGCGATCCCTACCTGGGGCACGTGGGTACTTTGGCTGGTACTTTCCTGGCTGCTGATGGCGGCCCGTCTACGACTCAATGCCCACACCGGTGCCCAAGTGAGTGCCGGTTGGTTATTAGGGATAGCATGTACTTTTCTTCCGTATCTGATCATGAGTTATGCATAAATGGCGTTGGTACATAGTAAGTCTTTTGCTTTGCGTGTTCACAAGTACGCAGGCACAGACGCTCAGTGAGAACGCCCGCATCTCACTCATTACCTGCACACCCGGACACGAACTGTACGCGCGTTACGGACATACTGCTATCCGAGTGTTAGACGAAGCCAACGGCATGGATATCACGTTTAACTACGGGATCTTTGATTTTAACACGGATTATTTCTATTGGAAATTCGTCAAGGGTGAGACCTGGTACGAGTTAGGTGCCGCACCGACCTGGTGGTTTGCGCAGGAGTACGAACAGGACCATCGTCCGGTGTATGAACAGGTACTGAACCTGAACGCCGCACAACGCGAAGCCTTATGGCAAGCTTTGGAGACCAATTACCAACCGCAGAACCGGAAATATCTCTATAACTTCGTCTTTGACAACTGCGCCACACGTCCGTACGTGCTGCTTAAGCGTGTGTTGGGAGACACGATACTCTCCGATTATACCGGTTACACCGGTATCTCGTACCGTACATTCATTCGTCATTACACGGGTGCACTCTCGTGGGAGAACGCGGGTATCAATCTGCTGTTCGGTCCCCGTGCCGATCAACCGATGAGTAGCGAGCAACGCTTGTTCCTACCCGAAGAACTGATGTTGTACATTGAGCACGCCCGGCTGAGCGACGGCACAGCGGTAGTGAGCGAGAGCACTATCGGTCCGTTTGAGATTGCGAAGACACCTTGGTACGCTTCGTGGCCCTTGGGTCTGGTGCTGTATTTCCTGTTGGTAGCCGGTATGAGTTACTATGACCGCCAGCGGGGTCAACGCTCCAAATGGGTGGAATATATCCTATACGGCGTGTATGCGCTATTATTGATTATCGTTACATTTCTTACTTTCTTCTCCTGCCATCCGCTGGTGGGCTTTGGTTGGAGACTGCTTATTATTCCTTTGACACATCTATGCGCAAGACTTATCTATATAGTACGTTAACGGCAGTACTTTGTGCCCTTTGCCTGCAAGCCGCACCGCGTCTGACGGTAGTGGCGGTAGTGGACGGTATGACGGTGGATAATCTGAATTCCTTACGTCCTTTCTGGGAGCAAGGTGGTATCCGTACCTTAAGTGAAGAGGCCTTCCAGACGACGGTCGCCTATCCGCATCTGGTCTATGGAGGTAATGAGACGACGGCGACGCTGATGACCGGTGTCACACCGGATCGGCACGGATACACGATGGACAGTTATTTTGCCCGCCGTGACCGTCAGGCACACGCGATGCTGGAGGATGAATCGGTCCACGGCATAGGAACACAGCAGCAGATCTCCGCCAAGAACCTGCTCTCGCAGACGATGACGGATAAGATGCGTCTGGCCCATCCGGAGGCAAAGATCTACGCCATCGGTCTGGAGGCAGAGACCAGTGTTCTCTTGGCCGGTCATGCGGCTAATGCGTGCTGTTGGATCGATGCCCAACAGCAAGCGTGGGTGGCCACCGCCGCCTACAGCGAAGGACTGCCTACTGCTGCTTTTGAGCAGAACAAATCCGGTAAGATTGCTACCTTGGCAGCCCGTACCTGGACCCCGCGTATGGATATACAGACCTATACCTGCCCTACGGCACAGGAACGCAAGAAACCGTTCTCGTACCGCGTAGGAGAGGTGTTGATGCGTGCACCGGAGGCCAACACGCTGGTGATCGAACTGGCATTAGCCATCCAGCAAGCAGAGAAACTCGGTACGGATGCGACACCCGACATGCTGATGTTGCAGTTGCATGCGTTAAGCCCGAATGCCACCTCGGATCGCATCGCCAGTGCTGAGCACGAAGATGTGTACCTGCGGCTCAACCAGGATCTGGGATTCTTGATGGAACAACTCAACAAACGTATCGGTCGCACAAACTATCAGGTGCTGGTTGTAGGTCGTCCGGTCTTAGGTACAGATGCACAGAAACTGAACGATATCCACATGCCGGTGCAGACTTTCAATGCCGACCGGGCTGCCGCTTTGACCGGAACCTACCTCATGGCATTATACGGTCATGAACGTTGGGTGGACGGCGCGTACGGACAATCCATCTATTTGAACCGCACGCTGATAGAACAAAAACGGTTGAGTCTGGAGACGATCCAACGGCAGGTGGCTAATTTTCTGATGGATTTTGAGGGTGTACAACTGGCGATGCCGGGACACGAAGCGATGCAACATCCGCAGATAGGCTCCACGCTTTGCAAACGGCATACCGGTGATGTAGTCTTCCTGCTCCAACCCGGATGGCAACTCATGCGGGACGAGAACCACATCTCCGATCGCGTCATCGACGACAAACCTGTATCGCCGTTACTCTACTGGTCCGGAACGATTCGTCCGATGCCGGAAGGAAAATTGGATGCAACCGATGTAGCAGAATTAATATTTTAACACTATGATATTTCACGAGATTAAAGTTAAGTACGAGCGCCAGACGGGAGAAGACAATCCCAAAGCAGCTAAAGAGATTTATTTGATTGAAGGTGCAGTGAGCTTTGCAGACGCAGAGAATTGTGTATTAAACGAGATCAAACCCTTTATCTTCGGGGACTGCGAGGTACAGAACTGCAAACGCAGTCAGTTCTTTGATGTATTCCCGAACGAAGGTGGTGCCTTCTGGTACAAAGGACGCGTGGAGATGATCACTATTGACGGAGACAAAGAGACCCGTAAGAACGTTTCTGTCCTGGTACAAGCCAACATGCTGGACGATGCCGTCTTTGCACTTAAGCAGGCTCTGAAAGCATACGACTGCGAGATCATCTCGATGGCCAAGACCCAGATCATGGATATCCTGCACGCCGTTCAATAATGCCCCTTCAGTTTGACATACGAGCCATTCTGAAGACCAAAGCGCCCAAGGCGCATGTACCGGGTTTTGTGATCCGGTATCTGGAGCGTATCGTGCATGTGAAACAGATGAATGCGTTCTTGCGTCAGTACCCAGACCTCAAAGGGTATGAATTTATCGATCGCGTGACGCATGAGATGTTAGGCTGCAGCGCTTCGATAGAAGGCACAGAGAATATCCCGACGGATGACAAACCGGTCATCTTTGTCAGCAATCATCCGCTGGGAGGTTTGGATGGCATGATCATCGCGCAGATGATTCATGAGAGTCGTCCACGACCGCTGAAGGTGATCGTCAATGAGTTGCTCATGTACATGAAGCCGATTAACGAACTTTGGGCACCGGTGAACAAAGTAGGACGTTTGAGCAAAGAGCAAGCTGCAGCGCAGCAGCAAATGTGGGATAGCGAGACGGATGTGCTGACTTTTCCTGCCGGAGCATGCAGTCGTTTGCAACGCATCAACAGTCATTGGCAGATTCAGGATTTAGAATGGCAGAAGAATTTTATCCAACGCGCCAAAGAATACCAACGGGATATTGTGCCGATTTATTTTGAAGGTAAGAACAGTCGGTTCTTTTATGCCCTGGCCTACATCCGCAAGCTACTACATATCAAACTTAATATCGAGATGTTGTATCTCGTGGACGAGATGTACGGCGCACACGGCAAGCACTTTAAGGTGCATGTATTAAAACCCATTCCTTACACTATGTTTGATAACAGTAAAACGCCCAAAGAGTGGGCTCAATACGTAAAATCAATTGTATATGCAACCAATCATACCAGCTGTTGAAACATCGGTTCTGGAAAAAGAACTGGAAGGTCATTTATTACGTCCGACTAATAAGGCGGATAACCAGATTTATGACATTACGGCGCATGAGTGTCCGAACGTGATGCGTGAGATCGCACGTTTACGGGAGATCAGTTACCGCGACGGTGGTGGTGCGACCGGCAAAGAGATGGATATAGACGACATGGATACGATGGCAAAGCCTTACCATCAACTCATCGTTTGGGACCCCACGAACAAACAGATCATCGGTGGATACCGCTATCTGTTGGGTAAGGATGCAGAGATCCGAGACGGCCAGCCGTATATCACGTCGGCACATCTGTTTAAGTACTCGGAGCGGTTTATCAAGGACTACCTGCCCTATGCCATCGAGTTCGGTCGTGCCTTCGTGCAACCGGCTTATCAGACACGCGAAGCGGGAGTAAAAGCCCTCTTTGCGTTGGATAATATCTGGGACGGCATCGGTGCGTTGGTGTATAACCATCCGGAACTCCGTTATATGATCGGTAAAGTGACGATCTATCCGGACTATAACGCATCGGCACGCGCATTGATTTACAATTACTTGGAAAAGTACCACCGCGGGGAAGCAGGATTGTTCGGACCTTACCTGCCCCTGACTACCAATTATATTGCCGAGAGTCCGTTCCAGGGAGAGGACAAGCAAGAGAACTACCATATATTGCAGCATGCGGTGCGCGAACAAGGCACCGTGATCCCGCCGATGTTCTCTGCCTATCTGAACCTGACCAATGACTTACAGTTCTTCGGCAATGCGATTAATGACGAGTTGGCCAACGTGTACGAGACCGGTATCATGGTCGATATCGACACCATCTATCCGGAGAAAAAAGAACGCTATATTAATCCGTACGTGGAATGGTTGAAGTCGCAGCAAATATAAAAGAGGTTCGCGCACATATCCCTGCGCATGTCACGCTCGTGTGCGTGAGTAAGTTTCAACCGGTAGAGGCCATACGTGCAGCGTACGAAACCGGTGAACGGCATTTTGGGGAGAGTCGCGTGCAGGAATTAAAACAGAAAGCAGCAGTACTACCGACGGATATTCACTGGCATTTTATCGGACATCTGCAGACCAATAAGGTACGGGATTTGTTGAAACTACGTCCTTACCTGATTCAATCCGTGGACTCGGAGCGACTGCTGCAGGCCATCAATGACGAGGCGGCAAAAATGGGTATCGTGCAGGATGTGCTGTTGGAGGTGCATGTAGCCAAAGAAGAGACCAAAACAGGATTTGCTCCGGAGGAGGCTGAGAATTTAAGATTCAAGCTTGACGATTTCAGGAATATCCGCGTACGCGGATTGATGACGATGGCCACGAACACAGACGATGAAACGGAGATACGGCGGTGCTTTACAGAAACTCGGAGAGTTCTGAATAATCTGAATAATCCGAATAATCTTATACTGTCGATGGGCATGAGTGATGATTATAAATTGGCGATAGAATGTGGATCTACTATGGTTCGAATAGGAAGTACAATATTTGGTGCTCGGTCGAGCGGCTCGACACCCGAAAAGCCCTTCGGTCACACTTTAAAAGCCGTCTTCTTTGATCAGGACGGCGTACTCTATAACTCGATGCCGTATCATGCGGAGTCCTGGGCATGGGCGATGACCAAGCACGGTCTACCCTACACCCCGATGGAGTGTTACCGCAATGAAGGACGCACGAGTACAGGTGTCATACAAGAACATCATCAGCAGATGTACGGTACAGATGCACCGGCAGAGTTGATAGAGGCGATCTATAAGGATAAGACCGAACATTTTACAGAGATGACCGGTGGTTTTCCGGGTATTATCCCGAATGTAGACAGGGTGCTTAAGTTCCTGCACGAGCAAGGGGTACAATGCTGGGTAGTGACCGGAAGCGGTCAACGAAACTTGATTAATGCCCTCAACGAGACCTTCGATCATGTCTTCACGGGTATCATCTCTTCGTTTGATGTAGTAAAAGGCAAACCCGATCCTGAGCCGTATCTGAAGGCTTGGGAACGTTCGGGCTTTAAGAAAGAGGAGTGTGCAGTCGTAGAGAACGCGCCGCTTGGTGTACGTGCAGCCAAAGCAGCCGGACTGTATACGTTTGCCGTCAACACGGGGCCCCTACCCGATGCGGAGTTATGGGAGGAGAAAGCCGATGAGGTGCTACCGAACATGCAGGCGCTCTTAGCACGATTGACTGCCATTTTGTCAGTCTAACACGATTTGGAACATAGTTTGTAGGTTGGTTAGTGAAAATTGATTATTAACTAAACGACATACAACTATGAATAACAACAACGAAAATTTACAAAAGTTTGCGATTAACCTCTGCGAGCGGGCTCGCGAGGGCAAATTGGATCCCGTAATCGGTAGAGATGACGAGATTCGGCGAGTATTACAAATTCTGAGTCGTAGAACGAAGAATAATCCTATCCTGATTGGTGAACCGGGTGTCGGTAAGACTGCTATCGCAGAGGGTCTTGCCCATCGTATCGTACGCGGAGACGTACCGGAGAACTTGAAGAAGAAACAGATCTACTCCCTCGATATGGGAGCACTCATTGCGGGTGCGAAGTATCAGGGTGAGTTCGAGGAGCGTCTCAAAGGTGTAGTGAACGAAGTCGTAGCTGCCGCCGGTGAGATCATCCTCTTTATCGATGAGATCCACACGCTGGTGGGAGCCGGTAAAAGTAGCGGTGCCATGGACGCGGCCAATATCTTAAAACCGGCGCTGGCACGAGGTGACCTGCGGGCCATCGGTGCCACGACGCTGGATGAATATCAGAAATATTTTGAGACCGATAAAGCGCTGGAGCGTCGTTTCCAGAAAGTGATGGTGGACGAGCCGGACGAGGCAGCTACAATCAGTATTCTGCGTGGTCTGAAAGAACGCTACGAGACCCATCACAAGGTACGTATCAAAGATGATGCCATTATTGCAGCCGTAAGCCTGAGCGCGCGGTATATCACCGATCGTTTCTTACCGGATAAAGCGATTGACCTGGTCGATGAAGCAGCTGCCAAACTGCGTCTGGAGGTGGACTCCAAGCCGGAAGAGATCGATACCTTAGATCGGCAAATTAAACAATTGGAGATTGAGCGTGAGGCGATTAAGCGTGATAAAGATGACGCGAAACTGAAAGCAATTGAGGCTCAACTCAAAGACCTCAAAGCGCAGTCTGACGAACTGAACGCACGCTGGAACAAAGAGAAAGGCTACGTAGCGACGATCCAGAACGAGAAAGCACGTATTGAGACCCTGAAACATCAGGCGGAGGTGGCGGAACGCGAAGGTGACTACGGTAAGGTAGCGGAGATCCGGTATAGCCAGATTCCTGCTGCGGAAGCGAATATCAAAGCAGCACAAGACTCGCTGCATGCCATCAGTAACGAAGCGTTAATCAAAGAGGAAGTCGACGAAGACGATATCGCAGAGGTAGTAGCCCGTTGGACGGGTATACCGGTAGCAAAGATGATGCAATCGGAGCGGGATAAGTTACTGCATCTGGAGGAAGAACTGCACAAACGTATCATCGGTCAAGACGCTGCGATTGAAGCCGTGAGTGATGCGATCCGACGTAGCCGTGCTGGCCTACAAGATCCCAAACGACCGATTGGAAGTTTTATCTTCTTAGGTACGACAGGTGTCGGTAAGACCGAATTGGCGAAAGCCCTGGCGGACTACCTGTTCGATGACGAGAATATGATCACGCGTATCGATATGAGTGAGTACCAGGAGAAGTTCAGTGCGACGCGTCTGATTGGTGCGCCTCCGGGATACGTAGGATACGATGAGGGTGGTCAGTTGACCGAAGCGATCCGCAGAAAACCCTACTCTGTCGTACTGTTCGATGAGATCGAGAAAGCGCATCCGGATGTGTTCAATGTACTGCTGCAAGTGCTGGATGACGGTAGATTGACGGATAACAAAGGACGTGTAGTGAATTTCAAGAACACCTTGATCATTATGACGAGTAACCTGACGGAAGAGCAGTTACGGGCAAGCGTACGACCGGAGTTTATCAACCGTATCGACGAGATCATTCACTTTAGTGAATTGACGGAGAACGATATCAAAGCCGTAGTGGGTCTGCAAGTAAGTCGGATTCATAAGATGTTAGAGGGTCAAGGAATCGACCTGCGTGTCACGGACGATGCGATCGGATATATCGCCAAGGAAGGCTACGATCCGCAATTCGGTGCTCGTCCTGTGAAGAGAGCTTTGCAACGGTTGGTACTCAATGAACTGAGTAAGAGCATCATTGCCGGCAAGGTGGATCAGAACAAACCGGTGATTGTAGAACTGCGGGACGGTGAGTTGAAGTTCCGCAATTAAAGAAAAAGAGCGTTTCGGCGCTCTTTTTTTTGTTTATATCAAAAAAAAGCAGTACCTTTGCAGCGTGAAACGAAACACGTACATATTTGGGGTGTTGGTAGTACTGCTGGTACTGCTTTTTTGCCTCGATGTATGCAGCGGAAGTATGTGGTTGTGGCCGTGGGGAAAGATGAGTGTGATGGAGCAAAATATACTGCACGCGATTCGTCTGCCGAAAGCCATTACCGCTATTTTAGCGGGAGCAGCTCTGTCGGTTTCTGGTCTTATCATGCAGACGCTTTTTCGCAATCCCTTAGCGGGACCGTACACATTGGGCGTAAGTTCAGGTGCCAGCTTAGGTGTAGCGTTTTTGACAATGTGTTCAGCGACCTTGGTACTAATGTTACCAATCGCCGCATGTATAGGAGCGACGCTGGTTTTGCTGCTGGTGCTGGCAGTAAGCAGAAAGGTGACGAGTAACGTGAGTTTGCTGATCGTAGGTATGATGTTTGGTTCGATAGCAGGTGCTTTAGTGAGTCTGCTGCAGAACTTCGCTAACCCGGATGCATTGAAGCTGTTTATCGTCTGGACCTTGGGTTCGCTCAGCAGTGTCGGTTGGAGCGATATGCAGTTGATGGTGCCGATATTAGCGGTCGGAGCGCTGTTTGTGTTGCTGAGTCTCAAACCACTGAACGGATTACTGTTAGGCGAAGATTACGCGCGAGGTTTGGGGATTAATGTGGGACGAACGCGTTTGTTTATTGTGCTGGCGACAGGACTGTTAGCCGGTGGTGTAACGGCTTTCTGCGGACCTATTGCGTTTATCGGCGTAGCGGTACCACATATCGCACGGGGCGTGTTTAAGACTTCGAACCATCGAATCACTGTCCCTGCTTGTGTGTTGATAGGAGCCTGTCTGCTGCTGGTATGCGATGTGTTGTGTTCGTTGTTTATTTATCCGCTGCCGATCAGTACGGTAAGTGCGTTGTTCGGTGCGCCGATTATTATCTGGATTATATTAAAACATAAATAAAATGTCTGTACATGTACAAAATAGCCGAATGACGACGGCCAAGTTGCGTCAAATGAAGGCAAACGACGAGAAGATCGCCATGTTAACGAGTTATGATTTCACTTTAGCGAGCCTGGTCGATGAAGCGGGGATAGATATCCTGCTGGTAGGCGATAGCGCAAGTAATGTGGTTTGCGGAAACCAAACTACCCTGCCTATTTCGGTGGAGGAGATGATTTTCCTAACCAAAGGTGTAGTACGCGCGGCACAGCACGCGTTGGTCGTTTGCGACATGCCGTTCGGTAGTTATCAGGAGAGCGAAGAAGTAGCCGTTCGCAATGCCATTAAAATCATGAAAGAGAGCGGCTGCGATGCGGTTAAGTTAGAGGGAGGAGAAGAGATCCTGCCATCTATACGCCATATGATTCAAGCCGGTGTACCGGTGATGGGTCATCTGGGCTTGACTCCGCAGAGTGTGAATCAGTTCGGCGGTTACGGTCTGCGCGCCAAGGAAGAAGCAGAAGCAGAGAAACTGCTACACGATGCCAAGTTACTGGACGAGGCGGGTTGTTTCTCGATTGTATTGGAGAAGATTCCTGCTGCCTTGGCCGAGAAAGTAACGAAAGCTGTTCATTGTCCGGTGATCGGTATCGGTGCAGGAAACGGTTGTGACGGTCAAGTGCTGGTACTGCACGATATGTTAGGTCTTAATCAAGGCTTTAAACCGAAATTCTTGCGGCATTTTGCCAAACTGGCAGAACCCATCAAAGAGGCAGTAAGCGAATATGTCTCCGCAGTAAAAGACAGTAGTTTCCCTAATATAGAGGAGAGTTATTAACAAAAAAAAGAGGCAGATGCCTCTTTTTTTATGCGATGAGTTTCTGAATCTCTTCGGCAATCTCGTCCATGTACTTATTACCCGTTTCCGGATTAATCGGCAACGCACCGAAGTCAATCGTAATGAACGGATACGTACTATTGGTCGTAACGAGCTTCAGGTCCTTACGGCCATAACGTACTTCCATGATCTCCGAGAAAGGAATGATGATTCCTTGTGCATAAAGCAAACCTAACTCTCGATTCGCCAACACATTGCGTCCTACGAGAATATCGTGCTGGTACCAGGTCTCATAATTATCGCCGAACGTCTCCTTGATGACAGCCAGAGCCTGCGGGTTCAGCGTAATAGCATCTTTTTTCCATTGCTCACGCTGCTGCTCACGCTGGATAGCCGCCTCGCGTACATGCTCCTCATTCTCGTTTACATACTCATCGATCGAAGCAAGGTACATCTTCGCACGGGCACGAAGACCAAAGAGCATCAAAAGATCCGCAATAATAACTACACCCGGATACACGAGCGTACTGTAATATTCGTGCAAGAAAATAGGAATAGGCACATAGGCTAATGCCAGCACGAGACTAATATACAACAAGATACGGCATTTGTTATGCGCATGACGGATGGCATGCATCGTCTGCTCGCGCGTCACCTCACGTACTACTTTCAGTCGCTCACGCGCATCAAACCAGTGCCACACCAAGAAGAGGGACACCAACACCAAACCGATCAGGATAAACAATAACGAATAGAGTAAAACTTCCAGTCTCATACACGTATTAATTTAAAGGTTACAATATGCCTATTTTAAAGACGCTGCAAAGTTACAACATTTTTTTGGAATATGCAAATAAAAAACAATGTTTTTCAGCATTTTCTTGCAATTTATTCCACGGAACACAAAAAGAGCGGACGGGAGACCGTCCGCTCTGAATGAATCATAAATCTAAAATTACTTCGTGAAAACGAGTTTCAGATCTTTGATAGCGTTGTTTTCAACTGCGAACTGGAAGGCAATCTTAGAATAGGTAGTAGTAGCTTCTACCTTAATGTTGCCATTACCAGCGTCAACGATGTTAGTTTCGTCACCGGAGATAGCCAACTCGTTCCAGCCGTAAGAAGTCGACCATTCGTGATCCATACGAACCTTGAACTCGCCAGCATACAGAGTTTGGTTAGCAACAGCATAGGTATAAACACCACCAGCTTCACCTTCATATGCCAGGTCTGCATCAGTGCCCCAGTTTTGATCCTCTTCAATAGATGAACCAATCAAGCTGAGTACGAGAGAAGTAGCATCAAGCGAGTAGTCAGCAGTCTTTTTAGCAACAGCTACGAAGCTCTCGCCAACAGCACCCTTGGTGAGGTTCCAAGTAAGGGTAATGTCATAGTAACCAGCAGGAATCTTGAAGTTCTTACCACCACCGAAGATCTTGGTAGCCTCTACGCACTCCTCAGCACCGTCAACAGTACCGTTGATACCAAGGCTGTTCTCAGCTTTTACCTTACCTTGTTTGTCAAGGACATACTTCCAGCAGTTACCGTGAGCAAACTTGAACTCACCGTCAGCCTTAACGAGTACATCTTTCATCGTAAAGGTCATCTTCTCCTTGTTGAATTCACTTGCCTGCAGAGCAGAGTAGCCCCAACCGTTCATAGCACCGCGGAGACCCCACTCGCAGGGAACAACGATAATTTGTGCGCCATCCTCAAGATCCTCAGCTACGTTCAAGTCAAGAATAATGTGATAGAAACCGCTTTTCTCAACTTTCATCTTTTTGTCCTTAGCCAATTGACCTTTCAGAGCAATAACAGGAGCAGCGTCAGTTTCAACTTCGCCTTCTTTGAGTTCTGCACCATAGTGGGTCTCTTCACCTGCTTTGTAAAGGATCAACTCAAAGTCCTTACCGCCTTCGAGAGCGATGTACTTCTCATACATACCCTCACGGAACTGTTTGTCAACCTCATTGAGGCCTTGACCCATCAATTCAATAGCCGAGTTAGCAGCCTTGAAGTCGGTAGCGACAGTAGCCTCACCGATTACATAGAAACCGTCCTCTACGATTACCGGCTGATCGGGAGTTTCACCACTAGCACCGTTGTCTTTCTTACAGCCTACCAAAGTCATAGCAGCTGTAGCTAAACACATTGCAAAAATACCAAGTTTTTTCATAATTTTTGTTGTTTTTTGTTAATAATGTTAATTGTTATGAATATACACTATTCGTTGCTTAACGAATGTTTTCTATATTAATAACCAAAGTTCTGTGTCCAATACGGCTTTCCGTTTTCATCGAGCGAGCTCTTTTGGATAACAGTTGCCGGGATCGGGAACCAGTTACGGAACGCATCGTGGTTCTTGGAATACTGGATATAACCGTATTTATCGAAACGGATCAAGTCACGACGACGTTGGTTCTCCCATGCGAACTCACGACCACGCTCATCCAGGAAATCCTCAACTGCCCAACCGGCAGGATCACCGTATGCAGCCACGAAAGCAGCCTTCGGATCATCGTCGTAAGCAAATGCACGGGTCAGCATTTTCTGGAAGTCAGCCGAACTGATACCAGAAGTACCTACACCACCACGTTTGATAGCTTCCTCCTTAATCCAAAGAATATCACCATAACGATAGAGTACGAAGTCGTTCTCGCAATATTTGGTGAGGGCTTGCTTGTCCACCTCATACTTGAGCAGACGTGCGCCATCGTTCCAACCTGCTTCAGCAAGATCTTTTACATCCGTTCTAATGACAACCAGTGAGTCATTTGCATCATGAGCCACTTTCTTACCATCCGGTGTATAAACCGGACCTACAAACCAGCCCCATTGTTTCTCATTTTTGGTACCTTTACCTTCATTACCCGGTCCACGAACGTCGGTTTCCGCATAAAGTTTCATAAAGTCCGGACGAGCGCAGAAACCGTTCCACGGAGTCTCAATGAGGTTCCAAACCTCTTTGTGTTGGTAGTGGAGGGTCAGCATCGTAACACGCAGTTTGTTAGCCATCGAACCTGCATAGTCGCGGTAGTCAAACTTATCATTACCATTCTCTACGATAACAAAGATGTTCTCTTTACTATTATCGTTTTGGATGAGGAAGTTATTGAAGAAGTTATCCTCGATAGAGTATGAGTTCTTACTGATAATATTATCACAACTCTCTACCGCCTTGGTATAGAAATCAGCCTCCGAATTGATAGTTACATTCACTTCTTTTAGACGATCTGCGCATGTAATCTCCTCGTAATCACGTTTGGTGTTGTTGTAGATCTTGAGTTTTGTCGATTGCAAAACCTCAGGTGTTACACCATATGAAGGAGCATTGATATAGAGGTGCGCTAACATTGCATTGGCAACACCTTCCGTCATACGACCGTAGTTTTGTGCACGGTTCGCGTTATTAATAACGGGCATTGCACCCGCTTGTACATTTTTCTCCAAGCAGGAAACCAGCATTGCCCATACAGCCGGAGCCTCCATCAACGGCATCTCCGAAGCATATTTCTCTTTTCCTCCATTCTCATTATCGATGGCGTACTTCTCGGTATACGGAATACGTCCGAAGCACTCATAGAGCATGTAGAAATAGAAGGAACGTAGTACTTCCAATTCAGATACATACTGAGCGGTTACCTGTTCAGAGATAACACCTTCTGCTTTTTTTGTATTCAACTGATCAATGAGCTTGTTGCACAACACAGCACCCGAAATCGTTGTATTCCATATATTCTTAAATGCATCAGCATTGGAATCCCACGTATGGTCATTGAGTTTACGCCAGTATCCACCATCTGCCCAGTGTGTACCCGGCATACGGGTCGGACACAAGCACTCGTCTGCGGTAAGAGACGAAACGCCCCAATATCCCCAGTGATCATGGATCCATTTCACATCGGCATAGGCTTGTCCCACGAGCAGCGGAATATTCTCCTCACTGGTCAAGATCTCATCGACTGTCGCCTTACCGTAGATTTCCTCCTCCATCATATCTTTACAGGAGGTGAAGAGTGGCATGATAATCGCCACTGCGACAAGGAATTTATTTATTCTTTTCATAATCGTATTATTCATTTAAAGTTTAGAATAAATTCAGGTGAACACCCAATTGGAACGAACCTGTACGCGGATAGAAGTCAGCGTAGTCAATACCCGGACTCCAAACGCTGGAGGTGTTAACCTCAGGATCTTGTCCCGAATAAGCAGTGATAGTAAATACATTCTGCAACGTACCATAGAGACGGAGCGAGTTGATGTACTTATTATCCTTGAAGCGGAAGGTGTAACCTACCGTGATATTATCCAGTTTCAGGTACGAGCCATCTTCCAAATAGCGGTTACTGAAGAAGCGCTTGTCTGTATTATATATACCATCCGGATGATTCTTAATGTCATACATGAAGACATTGAGCGATGTACTGGTTTCTGCACCGTATGCCCAACGGGTCAAGTTCAGAATCTTATTGCCTGCTACACCACGGAAGAAGAGGGTAATGTCCAAATCTTTCCACTTGATGGTATTGTTCCAACCGAAGGTAATTTTCGGCTGTGCGCTACCGATGATGGTACGGTCACCGTCACTCGGAGCCTGGCTAACACCGCCGGAAGCCAAACGATAGTAAATAACACCGTTTTGAATCATCGGTTGACCATAGTAGAAGTTCTCAGCTGCGTTATCAAGGCCTGTCTCACCACCGATAGCGATCTTCTGGCCGTAGAATGCACCTACAGAACCGCCTTCTACCAAGATTTGGGTATAAGTATTTTGTACACCGTTCTCACCAACCTGACCTGCTAAAGTCTGCGTGTAGTTAAAGCCTAATTCCTCGTTGGAAAGCTTCATAATCTTGTTCTGGTTCCAAGCCAAAGTCAGTGTGGAGGTCCACTCCCAATGTTTGGTTTGAACAGGAACACCGGTAAGAGCCAACTCGACACCGTAACTATTCATGATACCGGCATTTGCCAAGAGCGTCGGATACTGACGCGGAGGAGTCGGAACATCGTATTCCCACAAGAGGTCACGAGTCTGACGGAAGTAAGCATCCAACGAACCACCGAGACGATTCTGCAAGAACATGAAGTCGATACCGAGGTTGTACTCAAATTTCTTCTCCCATTGGAGATCCGGGTTCTCGTTACGAGCCACGCTATAGGTTCCTACCCATTTGCCGGCAGCACCATCCCAGTAAGTACCACCGCTGGTCATGATCGGCATCGAACGCAGGTCCTCAGCGAGGTTGTTACCGGTAACACCGAAACCGAGACGCAGTTTGAGGTCATCGCACCAATCCTGATCTTTCATGAAGTCCTCACCCTTGATACGCCAACCTGCGCTGACGGCAGGGAACCATCCCCATTTATGATTTGCACCGAAGCGCGAGCTACCTTCATAACGTACAGAAGCCGAAAGGAGGTATTTCTCATCGTAGTTATAGTTCACACGGAGGAAAGCACCAGCCAAGGTGTTTGCATTTCTCCAAGAGCCTGCATTGAGTTTTTCTTTAGAAGCATCACCGTCGCCGATGGAATAGAACATATACTGCGCTGTCGGGAAGCCCTGGTTCGACATGCTTTCGCCGTCAGCTGTGTAGTGTTGATAGGAGAAACCAAGTACGCCTACCAAATTATGTTTATCCCAAGAACCTACATAATCTATGGTTCCCTCGTACAATTGACGAAGCGAGTTATCCATTTCACGACCAGCTTGTCCACTTGAAGAAACATCGTTCATCACACCGTTGGACCAATAATTGCGGTTATCTCCTTCCTCGATGGCTGCGAAAGCAGAAACTTTCAGACCCTCAACGGCTTTGATGTTTACAGTAGCCTTGATTGATCCACGGAAGAAGTTACCGTCTTTGTATGCATCACGACCTCTACTCGGGTCATTGAGTTGCTCTATCGGGTTAGTTTGACCGGTCTCATCAATCTTAAAGAAGCCACTCGGCTGAGCAGCGTCATACACCGGATAAGTCGGATTAACAATTGCTGCATTCTTGAAGGAAACCTGGCAATAGTTATTGCGGTAATGCATATAAGATGCATCGTACTGCAATTCGAGCCAGCCATTAAGGGCTTTTTGGTTAGCAGCCAACTTAGCGATAATCTCCTCACGAGAGTTGAATTTCGCAATACCTTCTGCTTTTTTGTAGTTTACAGAAGCACGATAGTTGAATTTCTTATGCGAACCTGTAATGGCTACATTATGACTATGTGTAACAGCTACATTACGGGTTACCATATCGATGTAGTTGTTATTCTCTTCCGGATAATCTTTGCCTGCACCCGATTTGATAGACGGTCTTACGTGTCCGTCTGACAGTTCGTAGAGGTTACGGAACTCTTGGGGCGTTGCGATACCCAGGTTGGTATTCTTATAACCGAGCGATACATAACCCGAGTACTCTACATTTGTCACCGGCTGATCTGCGAAACCGTCACCACGTTTGGTGGTGATCAAGATGACACCATTCGTACCACGCGTACCGTAGATAGCGGCAGCCGAACCATCCTTGAGGACGTCCATCGTTGCGATTTCATCCGGAGAGATATTGTCGATATTGTCTGTCGGGATACCATCGACGATATACAACGGGCTGGTACCGGCACCCTTATCGAGGGTTGAGAAACCACGAATCTGGATGTTGTAACCGGTGCTGGTAGGATCTGCCGAAGATTTACTAATGTTCAAACCGGCCACCTTACCTTGGATCAATCCAACGGGGTTCGATTTAACACCCGAGTTAAAGTCCTCAGCCTTTACAGAAGCCACAGAACCCGTTACTTCTTTCTTCTTCTGCGAACCATAACCGATCGCTACGACTTCCTGAAGTACGAGGTTGTCTTCTTTGAGACGAATGACCATACCTTTCTTCGCTGCTACCGTTTGGGAAGCAAAGCCCATGTAACTGAACTGAAGTTGGGCACCTTCGGGAACATTGATCTCAAAGTTTCCGTCAAAGTCCGTAATCACACCATTAGTAGTACCGACTTGAAGGATACTGGCACCGATGACCGGTTCGCCTGTTCCATCTTCCAACACGGTACCCGTAATCTGCGCCTGCATAACCATGCCGAATGACAGCATCATGGCTACCAGACAAAGGGAAAGTGTTTTGTTTTTCATAATGATTGTTAGTTATTTTTGTTTGTTACTCTTTTTCTTTAATAGCAAAGACAGCAGCGGCGCCGCAGAGGAGGAGTACTCCGGCTACGACCAGCATACCGGCTTGTACGTGCGCGCATATATATTTAAGGAGTAAACCACCGCAGAGGGCTGCTGCAATCTGCGGAACGCAGATCGTACAGTTGAACAGTCCGAGGTAGTATCCCATATTTCCACCCTTGATAGCATTCGTCACGATAGTAAACGGAAGCGCCAACATAGCTGCCCAAGCGGCACCGATGAGGGCGTAACTGATCCAGAGGACATATTGGTCGTGAACAAAATAGACAGATATAAATCCAAGCGCACCTACAACAAGAGAGATGGCATACGCGCCTTTATTACCAAACCAGTGCTCCAGTTTCGGAAGGAAAGCCGCCCAAAGAAGCGAACCAACCGCTTGGATGCAGAACACAACGCCAACCCAGTTACCGGCAATCTGGAATGCTTCTTCGGCTGCATTCGCCTGGATCTCATCCCAACCGAAACAGTTAGCAGCAATTGCACCGTTCGAATAGGTCCACATATACATGAATGCCGCCCAGGAGAAGAACTGCACGAGACCGACTGTCCAGAAAGCAGAGGGTGCTTCCTGTAACAATTGGATAAAGCCCTTCTCTTCGGATTTCTCCTCTTTTTTATTGGCATCGATACCGTGAAACTCCGCATACTCCTGCGGATTCAGCTCCTTGACGGTTGCGAACGTATAGAGGGAACAAAGGATAAGGATGGCTGCTCCGGCATAGAAGGACCATTTAACAGAGTCAGGAATGACACCTTCGGGCGCCGTATTGGCAATTCCGATCCAAGTAAAGAAGATCGGGAAGAGGTAACCGACTACCGATCCGGCGTTACAGAGAGCCGATTGGATCGCGTACGCTGTACCCTTTTGCTCCTCATTCACCATATCGCCGACCATCATCTTGAACGGCTGCATCGCGATATTAATCGAGGTATCGAGGAACATCAGGCTGAAGAGCCCGAACCACATGGCCGCATTAAGGCCGAGGAAGAGGGACTGCGTGAAAGTAAAGTTACCTGCATTCGGCAAAAGCAACATGACCGCAACCGCGATGAGCGCGCCCACGAGCAGATAGGGTTTACGACGGCCGAGGCGATTCCAGGTTTTGTCACTGTACTTACCTACGAGGGGTTGCACGATCATACCCATCAACGGCGGGAGGATCCAAAAGAAACTCAGCGTGTGGGGGTCTGCACCTAAAGTGGCAAAAATGCGGGAGATATTAGCGCTCTGCAGCGCATAAGCAATCTGAACTCCGAAGAAACCAAAACTCAAATTAAAGAGTTGTGTAAACGACAAATTCCGTTTCTGCATGGTATAAAATCTCTATTTTGTAATATATGATTTACAAATCGACTGCAAAATTACAACATTTTTTTGGATTATGCAAGAGATAGCGATATTTTTTTGCATTTTTTTACATTTTTTATAAAAAATTATGCTTTTCACCGAAAAACAACGACAAAAACGTCATCTTTTTCGAGTAAAAACATGATAAAAAGTATATATATACATAGTATATATATAGTATATTTACAAAAATGTCATTTTTGGCATTTTATCCTATGGGTATCCTATGGTTATTGTATGGGTATCCTATGGTGCGCATAGTCAAAGCAGTATGAAAGATATATGGAGGATATGATGAAAATACAAAAAAAGCACTTTAATATTTGCACATATGAAAAATATTTCGTATCTTTGCGCCCAAATTGAGATTTTGGTTATGAATATAACACATGAGGATTTAGTTAACGCGCTACAAACCTATTTTGGTTTTGATACGTTTAAGGGTAATCAGGAAGCTATCATTCGCAATGTGATAGAGGGTAACGACACGTTTGTGTTGATGCCTACCGGTGGAGGAAAGAGTTTGTGCTACCAGTTACCGTCGTTGGTGATGGATGGTGTAGCGATTGTTATTTCGCCGTTGATAGCGCTGATGAAGAATCAGGTAGATGCAATGCGCAATTATTCGGAAGAAGAGGGTGTGGCACATTTTATCAACTCGAGTCTGAGTCGCGGGGAGATCAATGCGGTAAGGGATGATGTAGTTTCCGGTAAGACGAAGTTGCTGTATCTGGCGCCGGAGAGTTTGCAGAAGAACGAGAATGTGGACTTTTTGAAGGGGGTTAAGATCAGTTTTTATGCGGTGGATGAGGCGCATTGTATCTCGGAATGGGGTCATGATTTCCGTCCGGAGTACAGTCAGATCCGCAGTATGGTACAGCGGATCGGCAAGGCACCGATTATTGCGTTGACGGCAACGGCTACGCCGAAGGTGCAGAAGGATATCCAGAAGAACTTGGGTATGCCGGACGCAACGGTTTTCAAGAGCAGTTTCAACCGGCCGAATTTGTATTACGAAGTACGTCCGAAGACGGCGGATATCGATAAAGATTTGGTACGTTTCATCCGCGGGATGGAAGGCAAGAGCGGTATTGTGTACTGTCTGGCGCGTAAAGAAGTGGAAGATCTGGCGCAGGTGCTGCAGGTGAACGGTATATCCGCCCGTCCGTATCACGCAGGTATGGATGCTCCGACGCGTTCGGCGAACCAGGATGCTTTCCTGATGGAGGAGTGCCAGGTGATCGTAGCGACGATTGCGTTCGGTATGGGTATCGACAAGCCGGATGTACGGTTTGTGGTGCATTACGATATTCCGAAGAGTCTGGAGGGATACTATCAAGAGACCGGTCGTGCGGGTCGTGACGGCGGCGAAGGACTGTGTATCTGCTATTATGCGCAAGAGGATATTGAGCGTTTGAGACGTTTCCAGCAGGGTAAGACGCCGAAGGAGATCGGTATAGGGAACCAGTTGTTGTTTGAGACCCAGAGTTATGCGGAGAGTACAATCTGCCGGCGTAAGTTGCTGTTGCACTATTTCGGAGAAGAGTATACGGAGGAAAAGTGCGGTAACTGCGATAACTGTCGTAAGACCTACAAGCAGATCGATGCGAGTGAGTTGCTGCAATTGGCTCTGGAGACGATCCAGCAAGTAAATGAGAAGCACAAAGCGGAACATATCGTAGATATTCTGCACGGAAACCAGACGGCTGAAGTGATGAGTTATCACCACGACGAGTTGGAGAACTTCGGTGCGGCAAGTGATGAAGAGGAGAGTACGTTACACGCGATCCTGCGTCAGGCTCTGGTGGTAGGCATGATCAAGAAAGATGTCGATTCGTACGGTGACTTGAAGTTGACGAAGGATGGCACGAAGTTCATCCGCAAGCCGGGCAAGTTCGAAGTGCCGATAGAGGTTCAGGACGAGGATGAGGACTTGATGGAAGGCGCCGGAGCAACGTGTGCAGCGGCAGATGAGGTATTGTTCTCCATTCTGAAAGATATCCGCCGCAAGGTAGCCAAGAAGAACGATGTACCGCCGTTCGTTATTTTCCAGGATCCGAGTCTGGAAGCGATGGCGACCACCTACCCCATCACGATGGAGGAATTGATGACCATCCCGGGTGTGGGTGTCGCGAAAGCCAAACGTTATGGCGACGAGTTCCTGAAGATCATCAAAGAGTACGTCGATGAGAATGAGATCATTCGTCCGGAAGATTTGCGCATTCGCACGGTTGCGAAGAAATCCACCCGTAAGAAACAAATTATTCAGGCGATTGACCGACGTGTGGATCTGGATGATTTGGCAGAGAGCAACGGCATGTCGATGGAGGAGATGATGGATGAGTTGGAGGCGATTGTATTCAGCGGCACGAAGATCAACATCAACTACTTCATCAAAGAGGTTGTTGATCCGGACGAAGAAGCGGAGATATATGAATACTTCAAGAGTGCCGACGACGATAATATCAAGAAGGCGATGGAGGAGCTGGGTGAGGATTACTACGACGAGATGCATGTGCGATTGGTACGGCTTAAATTTCACTGCGATTTAGGTAACTAACAAAAAACTCGGTATGCTACTCATCAAAACCGTACTGCCCCGTACTGCGGTTCAGCGTTCCCAAACCGCTTCACACGCTTTTGATTGAGTACATACCTCGTAAAAAAATAAAAAAATAGTGAAAAAAGGTGTTGTTGATTTTATTACGCTCGGATGTTCGAAGAACTTGGTGGACGCGGAGCGGGTTATGCGGCAGTTGGAGGCGGCAGGATGGAAGTGTGTCCATGATCCGGAAGAGCCGAAAGGGGAAGTGTGCGTGATCAACACCTGCGGATTTATCGGTGACGCCAAAGAGGAAAGCATCAATATGATTCTCCAGATGGCGGAGCGAAAGAAGAAGGGGAAGTTGCGGACGTTGATTGTGATGGGGTGTTTGAGTGAGCGGTATCGGGCGGAATTAGAGGCTGAACTGCCGGAGGTGGATGCGTATTACGGGAAGTTTGATTTTGAGGGGATGGTGGCGGCGCTGAATAAGGAGTTTAAAGACAATAAGGATATTAAGGACCTTAAAGACAAGGGTTGCGCCGCTTATGAGCGACACCTGACGACGCCGGGACATTTTGCGTATTTGAAGATCAGCGAGGGGTGCAACCGGTTTTGTTCGTATTGTGCGATACCGCTGATCACGGGACGGCATACAAGTCGGCCGAAGGAAGAAATCTTGGAGGAAGTGAAGTGGTTGGTTCGTCAGGGTGTGAAGGAGTTGAATGTGATTGCGCAGGACTTGAGCAGTTACGGGTTGGATCTGGAGAAACGGCATATGTTGCCGGAACTGGTGGATGAGATGGCGCAGATAGAGGGCGTGGAATGGATACGGTTGCATTATGCCTACCCGACCGATTTTCCGGAGGAATTGTTGGACGTGATGGCCAGACATGCGAATGTGTGCAAGTATCTGGATATCGCGTTGCAACATTGTACAGACCATATGTTAGGATTGATGCGGAGACATATTAGCAGGAAAGAGCAAGACGCGTTGATTCGGAAGATACGGGAGAAAGTGCCGGGTATTTGTATAAGGACGACCCTGTTGGTAGGTCATCCGGGTGAGACGGAGGAGGATTTTGAGGAGCTGAAGGCGTGGGTGAAGGAGATGCGGTTTGAGCGGATGGGTTGTTTTGCGTACTCGGACGAAGAAGGGACATACGCGAACAAGCATTATAAGGACGATGTGCCGCAGGAAGTGAAGGAACAACGCGCAGCGGAACTGATGGCGATACAGCAAGAGATCAGCGGTGAGTTGATGCAACAATTTGTGGGTACGAGTCAGCGAGTTATTATCGATCGTATTGAAGGTGAGTACGCGATTGGACGGACGCAGTACGACAGTCCGGAGGTGGATTGTGAAGTGCTGATTAAGAATGAAGGGATGAATGGATTAATGGATGAAGGGAAATTCGTCGATGTATTCATCACGAAGGCAGAAGAATTTGATTTATACGGAGAAATCGCTCGGTAAAATACTCATCAAAACCGTACTGCCCCGGACTGCGGCTCAGCGTTCCCAAACCGCTTCGCACGCTTTTGATCGAGTACATTCCTCGAATGAAAAGAGTAGAAAATAGTAGAAAGCAGAAAGAAGATAGCATTAAGAAAAACAATAAGATATACCATGCTAACGAAAGAATTTATCGGTTTGATTTCGAACTCGTCGGGATTGAACAAAAAAGAAACGGAGCACTTGCTGACGACGATGAATGCCGTCGTGCGTGAGAACCTGATGGGAGGAAAGACGATTCAGCTGCAAGGTCTCGGTGCGCTGGAGATTAAAGAGCGCAAGGAGCGCGTGATTGTTCATCCGCGGACAGGAGAACGAACCGTTGCTCCCAGTAAGAAACAACTGGTATTCAGACCGGTAGCCAACCTGAAAGACGAACTCAAAAAGATTTGATTATGGCAGATAAATTGAGTTGGACCGAATTGCGGCGTGCTTTGGCGGTACGTGCCGGTGTGAGCGAGAAGAAAGCAAGTGCTTTTCTCAATGCTCTGCAATTACAATTGGTAGAGGCGCTCAAACAATATAAACAAGTGAAGATCAACGGTTTAGGTACGTTTAAGTTGCAGAGTGTTGCTCCGCGTAAGAGCGTGAATGTCAAGACCGGAGAGGAGATCACGATCGAGGGCTATAACAAGTTGGCTTTTACACCGGAGGCAGGGGTGAAGGAACTTGTGGAGAGTGGAAAGTGGAAAGAGGAAAGTCCGGCTGCCGACCCCAACGATCCCATCCAGAAACTCGGGGCACAGGCAGAGGAGATTGTAGATATATTGGGAGAACTGGGTCAGCGTCCGGGCGAAACGGTTAGCGGTGAGCGGTTAGCGGTTAGCGAAGAACCGAAAGAAGAGCCGAAAGAAGAACCGAAAGAAGAGCCGGAGAAGGTAGAAGAGCCGGCATTTATACCGGAGGCGGAACCGGAACCGGAGCTGCAGCCAGAGCCGAAGCCCAAGAAGAAGAAACATCATTTTGTGCGCGACACGTTGATTTGTGTAGTGATTTTGCTGATGTTATTGGCGGGTGCTTATTTCTTCTTACGTCATGAGTTAAGCAGTATCATCCAATCGTTGATACAACCGGAACAAACGGAATACGTTGCGCCGGCGCCTAAAGCGGAAGAACCAGTAGTTGAGACAGTCGCTGTCGAAGAACCGGTGGTTAAAGAAGCCTCGGTGGAAGAGGTTGCACCGGTGGAAGATATCCGTGTTTATAAGGATTATATATTGACGGAAGAAATCACGCCGGGTAGTCGTTTGGCATGGATTGCGAAGAAACATTACGGGAATAAGGTTTACTGGCCGTATCTGTATGATGCCAACAAGGATCATCTGCGTCATCCGAGTCAGATTGCGATTGGTACGCCTATCCGTGTACCGCGTTTGACGGAAGCACAATTAGATACCACTTCAGCGCAGTTTAAGCAGTTGAGACAAGAAGCGGAAGAAGTTTGCAAGAAGTAATTCACATAGAAGGAGCGGACACCCATAACCTGAAACATATATCGGTTGATATACCACGCAATCAATTGGTGGTGGTGACGGGTGTGAGCGGCAGCGGTAAAAGTTCGCTGGCTTTCGACACATTGTATGCCGAAGGTCAGCGTCGTTATGTAGAGAGTCTGAGTGCCTATGCGCGTCAGTTTATGGGTAGGATGCAGAAACCGGAGGTAGAGAAGATCGAAGGTATCCCACCGGCTATTGCCATCCAACAGAAAGTGACGAGTCGTAACCCGCGTTCAACGGTGGGTACGGTGACAGAGATATACGACTACCTTAAGTTAATGTACGCGCGCGTAGGTCATACGTATTCGCCTGTAAGCGGCGAAGAGGTACGTCGCAACACGATACGCGATGTGGTACAATACATGGAAACGCAAGAGGTAGGTACTCGTCTGTATCTGCTGAGTCCTATTGTGCTACCGGAAGGTCGTACGTTGCAGGAGCAGTTGGCGTTATGGCAGAGTCAGGGTTTCAGTCGTTTGCTGATTGACGGCGACACCGTGCGCCTGGACGATAGCGCTTGGCAGAAAGTGGAGGGTCACGAAGCGTATCTGCTGGTCGATCGTATTATTGTGGATCGCGAACCGGCTACCAGTAACCGTTTTGCGGATTCTGTCCAAACAGCTTTCTTTGAAGGCAACGGCGAGTGCCGTATATGGGTGGATAAGAAAGAGAAAGTCTTCTCTGAACGTTTTGAGGCGGACGGTATACAGTTCATCGAGCCGAGCGAGCATCTGTTTGATTTCAACAGTCCGGTCGGTGCGTGTCCCGAGTGCAAAGGAGTAGGATCCGTGATGGGTATTGATCCGGATCTGGTCGTACCGGATAAGTCCAAGACCATCTACGAAGGCGCGATTGCTTGCTGGCAGAGCGAGAAGATGAAAGCGTGGCAAGATGAGTTGGTGTTCAATGCCGCCAAGTTTGATTTTCCGATACACACGCCATTCTATGCGCTGACGACAGAACAGAAACAGCTAATCTGGCAAGGGAACGAATATTTTAGGGGTCTGCACGTATTCTTTAAGGAACTGGAACGCGAGCAGTATTCCAAGTTGCAGTACCGTGTGATGTTAGCGCGGTATAAAGGCAAGACGACTTGTCCGGTCTGCAAGGGTTTTCATTTGCGTAAGGAGGCGGAGTACGTGCAGGTCGGAGGCAAGAGCATCCAGCAGTTATGTGCAATGCCTATCCAAGAACTGGACGAATGGTTTGAGACACTGCAACTAAGCGACATAGAGATGCAGACCATCGATATTGTGCTCAAGGAGATACGTGCCCGGTTGCAGTTCATGAAAGATGTCGGTTTGAGTTATCTGACACTCAATCGCCAGAGCAACACGCTGTCCGGCGGAGAGAGTCAGCGTATCACGTTAGCCAAGTCGTTGGGCAGCAGTCTAGTGGGGTCTTTGTATGTGCTGGATGAGCCATCTATCGGTCTTCATCCGCGTGATACGGAACGTCTGATACGGGTACTGAAACAGCTGCGCGATTTGGGTAATACGATTGTGGTGGTGGAGCATGACGAGGATATCATTGCCGCAGCGGATTATATCATTGAGATAGGTCCGGCGGCCGGCAGGCATGGAGGAGAAGTGGTTTATGAAGGTCTTCCGAGACCGGAGATGTTCACTTTTAGTATCCCTCAGCAACGAAGACACTGGAATAATTATATTGAGGTAGAGGGTGCGTGTGAGAACAACTTGCAAAATCTGACCGTACGTTTTCCGCTGCATGTGATGACTTGCGTGACGGGTGTGAGTGGTAGCGGTAAGAGTAGTTTGGTAAGTAAGGTACTCTACCCTGCTCTCAAGAAACATTACGGAGGTGTTTTTGCGGAACACACGGGTGATTTCGGGCATTTGCACGGCAGTTTACAGTTGATGCGGGATATTGAGTTTGTGGACCAGAATCCGCTCAGCCGCAGCAGTCGTTCGAATCCGGTTACTTACTTGAAGGCTTACGATGAGATACGTCGTTTGTATGCGGATCAGCCCTTGGCGAAGCAGTTAGGTTACACGCCGGCACATTTCAGTTTCAACACGCCGGGTGGACGATGCGAGACGTGTCAAGGTGAGGGAACGATCACGATCGAGATGCAGTTCATGGCGGATCTGGTCTTAGAGTGCGAACAGTGTCACGGGCAGCGCTTCAAGCAAGATGTACTGGACGTACATTACCGCGGCAAATCGATATACGATATTCTCTGTATGACCGTCAACCAAGCGATTGATTTCTTCAGCGAGGATCCGGAGTGCGAGCGTATCGTTCGGCGTCTCAAACCCTTGCAGGAGGTAGGTATCGGTTATGTACAGTTAGGTCAGAGCAGCAGCACCCTCTCCGGTGGCGAGAGTCAGCGCGTCAAACTGGCTTCTTTCCTGGCAGAAGAAGACAACACGCCGACGATTTTTGTGTTTGACGAGCCGACTACGGGTTTGCATCACAAGGATATCGAAGTGCTGCTCAAAGCTCTGAACAGGTTGATCAGCAAAGGCCACACCGTCATTATTATCGAACATAACCCGGCGGTGATCTTGGCGGCGGATCATGTAATTGATTTGGGTCCGGAAGGTGGTAAAGAAGGCGGACGAATCGTTTGCTGCGGTACACCCGAAGAAATAGCCCAATGCAAAGACAGTTATACCGGCAAGTATCTTGCTCAACTCATAGAACGAACTAATAAAACAAGCATATGAAACGAAGTAGTTTGAATCAATTGCGAAACTCAGATTTGTTTTCGCGTATTCCTCAAATGAATTACCTACCCCGTTGGGGAGTGTTGCTGATGGATGTAGTACTGTGTACGCTGGCTTTTTGGCTGAGTGTATGGATCTGCAACGGATTCTTATTCGCATTGCATCTGGACAAACAGATCATACCTATCGGTGTTCAGTACCTGATTGTGATGGCAGTACAGGTGATAAGCTTCTGGGCGTTCCACACGTATTCGGGAATACTCCGTTACTCCACGTTCATCGACACGATCAAAGTGCTGCTGTCCAATGCCATCGTCGGCTTGGTATTGATGGTGTTTAACCTCATTATGGACATCTCGGTCGGCTGGCATCCTCTACTGAACACAGTGCTGGCCGTCTATATCCCGACCTCGTTTGTGCTGCTGTTCATTCTCCGTGTCAGCGTCAAGACGCTCAGTGAGGCATTGGAACGCGGTCAAGGTAGTCCGCGCGTCATGATTTACGGTACACGAGCTGCCGGTATCGCTATCGCCAAGATGTTGCGTACGGCAGGTAACGCCCCGTATCGTCCCGTCGGATTCATTGCCAACGAAGGCGAGCAGAGTGGTTACGACCTGGCCGGTTTACGCGTACGCCCCATCAATGACAAATTGTTCGATTGGATGCATCAGCGCGATATTCGTGATGTGATTGTTTCCCCGTTGAAGATGCAGGAGATTAATCCGGCTAAAGACCTGCAGATTTTCATCGACCATAACATCCGTATCCTCACCACACCGTATTTCACCAAGTGGGATAATATCGACGAGATAGATACCCAACGTATCGGTCGCGTGGAAGCTATCCGCATTGAGGATCTGCTGGAACGTCCGCAGATAGATATCAATACGGAGAACGTACGTCAGATCATCCAGAACCGCGTTGTACTGGTCAGCGGTGCGGCAGGAAGTATCGGTAGCGAACTGGTACGACAAGTGCAGCAGTTCGGACCGCAAGTGACGATCTTGCTGGAGATGGCAGAATCCCCGCTACATGATTTTGTACTTGAGTTACGCAAACAATTCCCGAAATCTCGATTTATTCCGGTTATAGCTGACGTGCGTAACCGCGAACGTATGGAGCAGATTTTCAGTGAGATGCGTCCGGATGTGGTCTATCACGCAGCAGCATACAAACATGTGCCGTTGATGGAAAGTTTTCCGAATGAAGCCATCCAGGCAAACGTCAACGGTACCAAAAACATGGCAGATATGTCCGTTAAATACGGTGTACAGCGTTTCGTAATGATCTCCACGGACAAAGCGGTGAACCCAACCAATATTATGGGAGCCAGCAAGCGTATCGCGGAGATCTACGTACAGTCGCTGTTTAAGAAACTGCATGCCGACAACCCGAACTGCACCAAGTTCATCACGACCCGTTTCGGTAATGTACTCGGTTCGAACGGATCCGTCATCCCTTATTTCCGCAAACAGATTGCTGCCGGAGGTCCGGTGACGGTGACCCATCCGGATATTATCCGTTATTTCATGACCATCCCCGAAGCTTGCTGCCTTGTGATGGAAGCGAGTACGTTGGGTAACGGCGGTGAGATCTTTGTCTTCGATATGGGTAAACCGGTGAAGATTCTGGATTTGGCACGCAATATGATTCGTCTGGCCGGTTACGCACCGGAGAAAGATATCCGGATTGAGTTCACAGGCTTGCGTCCGGGAGAAAAACTGTACGAGGAGTTGCTGAACCAGAAAGAGACGACCTTGCCCACCACCAACGAGAAGATCATGGTGGCGCGTGTACGTGAGTTTGACTACGACCAGGTCAGCAAACAGATCGATGAACTGATTGCGACCAGCAAAGCCAGCAAACCGTTTACCACGGTTAAGCAGATGAAACAACTGGTACCGGAATTCATCAGTAACAACTCTATCTACGAGCAATTGGACCCGCAGTAATGCTTACCGTTGACCACATATCGATGGAGTTTTCGTCCCGCCCGGTGCTGGATGACATCACTTTTCTCATCAACCGCAAGGAGCGTATTGCGTTGGTAGGTAAGAACGGTGCAGGTAAGACGACTCTTTTGCGTCTTATCGCCGGTGAGTATCAGCCTACTGCCGGTCGCATCTCCAAGGAAACGGATATGACGATCGGTTATTTGCCGCAAGTCATGCTCTTCCAGGATGATCGTACTTTACGCGAGGAAGTGATGACGGTTTTTCAGGGTGAAGACGAAGCACGTTTTATTGCAGAGATGGACCGAACGATCATCGGTTTAGGATTTGAGCGCAAGGATTTTGACAGACCCTGTTCGGAGTTCTCCGGCGGCTGGCGTATGCGTATTGAGTTGGCGAAGATCTTACTGCGTCACCCGGACCTGCTCCTGCTTGACGAGCCCACCAACCACCTGGACATCGAATCTATCCAATGGCTGGAGGACTTCTTGAAATCGAGTCCGTCGGCGGTGCTCATGGTCAGTCACGACAGGGCCTTTATCGATAATGTGTGTGGTCGAACGATAGAGATTACTTTAGGACGCATTTACGATTACAATGTTAATTATAGCCGCTTTGTGGAACTTCGCAAAGAAAGGCACGAACAACAAGTAAGAGCGTATCAGAACCAGCAGAAGATGATTGCCGACACGGAAGAGTTCATTGAACGCTTCCGGTACAAAGCCACCAAAGCGGTGCAGGTCCAGAGTCGCATCAAACAACTGGAAAAACTGGATAGGCTCGAAGTGGATTTGGAAGATACAAGTAGGCTTAATCTACGTTTTCCTCCTGCTCCGCGCAGCGGTGATTATCCGTTGATCGTGGAGGATGTGAGAAAGGATTTCGGGGAGCATAACGTGTTCCATGACGTGACCTTCACCATCAAACGCGGGGAGAAAGTGGCGTTCGTCGGTAAGAACGGAGAAGGCAAAACGACGCTCGTCAAGTGTATCATGGGACAGTTGGATTATCTGGGCACCCTCAAGATCGGACATAACGTTAAGATCGGTTATTTCGCGCAGAACCAAGCGGCGCTGTTGGATGAGAACCTCACCGTTTTTGAGACTATCGACTACGTGGCCGTAGGTGATATTCGCACGAAGATTCGCGATATCCTCGGAGCGTTTATGTTCGGCGGAGAAGCGAGTGAGAAGAAAGTGAAAGTGCTGTCCGGAGGTGAACGGAGTCGTCTGGCGATGATACGGTTGTTGTTAGAGCCTTGTAACCTGCTTATCCTCGACGAGCCGACCAACCACCTCGACATGCAGTCCAAGGATGTACTCAAAGCCGCACTACAAGATTTCAACGGCACGTTGATCTGCGTCAGCCATGACCGCGATTTCTTGAACGGGCTGGTGAGCAAAGTGTATGAGTTCGGTGGCGGACGAGTCAAAGAACATTTAGGCGGTATCTATGATTTCCTGCGGGCCAAGAAGATCGACAGTTTGCAGGAGTTGGAGAAAAAAGCTCCTAAAGACCTTAAAGACCCTAAAGACCTTAAGGACTCTTCTTCCAAACTCGACTACGCCGCTCAAAAAGCGGCAGCAGCCGAACGGCGCAAGAAAGAGAAACAGATTGCCGAAGTAGAAGCCGAGATAGCACGGTTAGAAGCTGAGCAGGCACGGATGGAACAACTGCTCGCCTTACCGGAGAATCAGACACAGGAATTATTCCACAAATATGAATCACTCAAACACCAAATTGAACAACAGTTATACGTATGGGAACTACTAAACGAGGATTAGACGAGCTTATCGAATACATCCTTACGTGGCTTTGTTACGGGGATGAAGAGGCAGCCAAACGCGTAGCCTACACGGCAGACGAAAAAGCGCTGGAGGACCATGATGTAATCATCGTGCCGAATGGGAATTTCGGCAATCATATCTGTTTGCCGGACATGAGCAAAGTGGTGGTGGAGCAGCCTGCCAAAGGCAAAGCCATCATCCGCACGGATATCGTGTACAATACGTTTTTCTTTATTTCCCGAGCCGAAGAGACTTATAACACCGAGCGCGATGATCATGACCGTTTCCTTGCGCAGTATTCGCTCTTGGGTCAGAACAACCGTCTGCAGATCCCCAGTTTGGACGAGCATGCTCGTTTGCTGTTGAAGTTGCTCAATCTGCCGATGCCTTCGCCGGGTTTCGGTCATATCTACCTCACGCACGATATCGATGCTATCTCGCAGTACCGCTCGCTGAGGGGTGCTTTAGGTGGTATCAAACGGGGTGAGACCAAAGCTGTAATGGCGGCACTGAAGGATATCCATAATGACCCGCTGTACACCTTCCCGTGGTTGATGGAACAGGATGCACGTGTGCCGGATGCAGAAGTCATCTATTTCGTCAAACGAACCTCCGGACGCGGCTACGACTATCCGCAGTATCCGCTGTGGGGCAAGGACTGGAAACAACTCAAACACATGTTACGGCATAACAACGTCTATTTGGGCGTACACGGCAGTTATTATTTGGATATCCCCAAGATTGAATACAGCCGCATGTACCGTACCCATTATTTACGCGGGTCGATTACGCATCTCAAACATCTGGCAGCCGCAGGCTATACGGATGATTTCACTATGGGCTTTGCCGATGCGGCCGGTTTCCGTCTGCAGACTTCCCGTGCCGTACGATGGATCAATCCGTACACCTATAAGTTGACCAACCTCACGCTCCATCCGCTCATGATCATGGATCGGACTTTGAGTAACGAGAACTATATGAATCTGACCGAAGACGAGGCGTATTTCCTCTGCGAACGGCTGATTGGCAAAGTGCGGATGCATCACGGAGATCTGTGTCTGTTGTGGCATAACAGCAATATCAACGACGAGAGTTACCATAAATCGTTGTATGAAAAAGTTATTGGTTGTATCTGATCCGCTTGCCCCTCCGGGATTCTCGCCGCGCGTGCGTTTTTTGTGCGATTATTTCGTACAAAAAGGGTACGAAGTGACTTTATTGACCGAGGAGGACAAGCCTTTGACTTTCAGTAACACCTATCCGATACAAACCATTTGTATGTACAGCGGCACGACGCTTGATTGGCTGGTAAAGACGGTATGGACACTCGTCAGCGATTGGCATAACCGGGTGTTTGCCCAAAGAGCTTTGTCCGTTTTACCCAACGATTATGATGCCGTTCTCTGCACGGTCTTCAGTGATTTTCCCTTGGGAGCAGGACTGCGCATCGCTCGAAAACTACATATTCCTTTGATCTGCGACATACGCGACATGGAAGAACAAGTGGATCATTCGTTCTACCAGTACCACCACAAGAGTCGCTGGCTGATGCCGTTCCGGCATATCTATCGGCTCATTCACCGTCATCGTCGCAACAACGTCCTTCGTGCCGCCAATGCCATCACGACTGTTTCGCCTTGGCACGCGGATTTCATAGGCTCGATCACCCGTCACCGTTCACCGATCACCGTGATCTATAACGGCTACGACGCCCGGCAGTTCTATCCGCAAGAGTTGCGTACAGAGCAGTTCATCGTCTCGTATATCGGTAACTTGCATGACTGGCAAAAACCGGCATTGGAACAAGTGAAACAGGCCATCGAAGAGCTCCAAAATCCGGACATCGTACTGGATATTCACACGCCGCAGCAAAACCCGGTTTCGCATGACAAAATGGGCGATGCTGTACGGCGCAGCAGTATCGTTCTGGTATTGACCGCCCCTCACACCCACGGCATGTTGACCACGAAGTTCTATGAGGCGCTGGGCTGCGAGAAACCTATATTGTGCGTACCATCCGATAAGGGCTGTCTGGCGGATCTGATCACCTACACCCACGCCGGCATCGCAACGGATGACAGAGAGGCCATCAAAGCCTTTATCATGGACCAATACAAGGTATGGAAAAGCAACGGCTGTACGCACCAAGAGACGCAACACCGCGAAGAGTTCAGCCGGGATTTCCAGACACAACAATTCGAACAACTGATTCAATGGCTGTAAAAAAACTACATATTATCTGCTTTGATATCCCCTTTCCGCCTTCGTACGGGGGTGTGATTCCGGTTTTCTACCGCATCAAGGCGCTACACCAATTAGGGGTACATATCATCTTACACTGCTTCTATAAAGGTCAGATCGGTGATACGGCCCCCTTGGAGGCGATGTGCGAGAAGGTATACTATTATCCCAGACGCATGTCTTTCCTGCAGAACTTGAGTTTTAAGCCTTTCGGTGTCAAGAGCCGGACAGATAAGCAACTGTTAGAGCGTCTGCTGCAAGACGATGCCCCTATTTTCTTTGAGGGACTGGTCAGTTGCGGGTTGATGAGTCATCCTTTGTTGCGTCACAGAGGGAAGTATTTCCGTGAATGCAACGTAGAGCATGACTACTACCATGCCTTAGGTAGGGCAACCTCGTTATGGTGGAAGAAAATGTACCTGCATATCGAAGCGGAGCGTCTGAGATGGTTTGAGCGTACCATCCGCAACGCACAGGCCATCTTTACGCTTGCGCATCAGGATGAGCGGCATTTTCAAACCACCTACCCTTCCGTGCCGACGATCTATTTCCCTTGTTTCCACGGTCATACGGAGATTGTACCGCCTACGGACAGTAGTACACCGTATATCCTCTATCACGGTAACTTGACGATCGCCGAGAACCACAAAGCGGCGATGTATATCCTGCAGCATATCGCGCCCCGCGTACCGTATCCTTTTATCATTGCCGGCAACAAGCCCTCTGCTGAACTGCAACACGAAGTGGCGTTGCATCCCAACGCCACCCTTATCGCCAGTCCTGATGAACCGACGATGCAGAACCTGATACGCAACGCACGCATCCATCTGCTCATCACCTTCCAAGGTACCGGCATCAAACTGAAACTGCTCAACGTACTCTTTACACAGGCCCATGTAGTGGTCAATCCCTTGATGGTGGAGGGTACCGAACTGCAAGAATTATGCGCCATCGGAACCAACGAGAACGAGTTGGTACAGCTCTGTATGGAACGGTTTGACCAAGCTCTCAACCAAGCGCAACTGGACCAACGCCTGCAACAACTCCGGCAGACGTACAACGATGCCCGATCCGCACAAATCATATATAATACCATCTTTGCGTCATGAAACAGTATCTTACTTTTGTAGCAGTCCTGCTGCTCCTTATGCCGTTATCTGCAGCCACGTACTACGCTTCGCCGGACGGCAACGGAAACGGTTCGTACAACAGTCCTTGTTCGTTTGCCAACGGTCTGAAGAAACTCAGTCAACCGGGGGATACGTTGTACTTGTTCAGCGGTCAGTATGACTTGCTGACCACGGACATTAAGAACCTTAACGGAACGGCTTCCCGACGCATCGTCATCTCCGGTTACGAAGGCATCAACCGGAGCGGTACGTATGCAGCAATCCTTGACTTCCGTCAGACGGCTTACGGTAGTCGGGGCTTGCAGATCAAGAGTTCTTGTTCCTATCTGCATATCAAGAACCTGACACTGCGCTATTCGGGTAAGAACAACCTGCATAACGCCGGTACCTACTGTCTGTTCGAGAACCTCGATATCTACGGTTCTGCCGACACCGGCTGCCAGATGAAAAGCGATGCCACAGGCACGAGCGGACATAGCAATATCATCAAGAATGTGGATAGTCATGATAACTTTGACTATGAGACGATGGAAGGTGCAACAGCCAATTTCGGTGGCAACGCAGACGGTTTTGCAGACAAACAGTTCACCGGTCCGGGTAACCATTATATCGGCTGCCGTGCATGGAACAACTCCGACGACGGATGGGATTTCTTTCAGCGCGTGAGCACCTCTAACTCCGTCATCGAGCACTGTATCTGTTATCAGAACGGTCCGTTGTATTACGACATGAGTTCCCACCCGCGTGCTACCGGTGTCGATAAGTCTTGGTTTGACTCCAAAGAAGGCATACAAATGACCGACAGAAATGGAAACACCATCACCATCACTTTAGCCCATTATCCATGCCAAGGCAACGGAAACGGCTTTAAGATGGGAGGAGGTCATACCGACCATAAACTGCTGATTCATCACTGTCTGGCAGTCGGGAATTATGCCCGCGGGTTTGACCAGAACAACAACGGCGGCACGATGTGGCTCTATAACAACACGGCTTACGACAACCACACCAACTACGGTTTCACCACGGCCGATGGTACCAACACCACCCAAAACTGTATCAGTCTCGCGTCGCGAAACACCGATTCCTACCGGACACAAAACGTCGTGACCATCGATCATAACAGCTGGAACAACGGATACTCGGTTTCCACGGCAGACTTTCAGTCCTTGGACCAATCCCTGATTCTGGTGCCGCGTAACGGCAACAGTGCGTTACCGGAGAATGATTTTATGCGTCTGGCAGAGGGTAGCCTACTGATCGATGCCGGCGTCGATATCAACCTTGGTTACAACGGACTTGCACCGGATCTGGGCTGCTATGAAGCGCCGGGAGAGGAGCACCTACCCGAACCGGAAGACACCGTACCGGCCGTCCAACCGGCAGGAACACACGCGGTCGCTTTCGTCACCACCCCGGGGAGTTCGTCAGATAAACCGCTCCTTCGTTATTTACGCCGCAACGACAGTCTATGGATCGTCGAAACGAATGCCACCGACGCTTCCGTCGATTATAGTGCGTATGAACTGATCGTCCTGGGACCCAAACCCAACAGCAGCGCCGCCGGATATAGTGCGATTAAAGAGTTGACGCAACCGAAAGTGCTACTCAAACCCTTTCTGCTCAAGCAGGGTGTATGGGGATGGGGCTCTCCCTCCAACACGTCCGACCTCGCTATCACGATTCCGGTCGAGCACCAGTCTCACCCGCTTTTTGAGGGACTGACCATCACCGACGATACACTTCAACTCTTCTCGCAGTGCAGCACCAATGCCGTGACGGCTATCTCCGAATGGACCGAGACGGGTTTTACCACGTTGGCATCGCCGATCTCGCAACCGACCTTCAGTACCGTCGCAGAGAAAAATAATTTTATCATGATTGGCGTGAGTGAGTACTCCACCGCCTACCTGACAGACGAGGCGAAAAAACTCATCGAGAATGCCATCCTCTATCTGCTTGGCATTGAGATGCCGACCGGCCTCACAAATCACCAATCACAAATTACCAATCACAAATATATCCAAGATGGTCAACTCTTTATTCAAACGGGCGACAGGATTTATGATGCTTTTGGTCGCCGTGTTCGTTAACGCCCAAGAAGCGCAGTACCAGGACATTCACTACTTCGTCGATGAGATCCGCTTGACGGCGGAAGTGGCATTAAATCCCAAAGCAAGCGGAGAACTGCTGATTCCGGAACAGATCAAGGTCGGGCAGAACACTTTCACCGTCACGTCTATCGGAGACAAAGCGTTCAAGGGCTGCAAGAACCTGACGGCTGTTGTGCTGCCGCCCACTATCGAGCGGGTGTATCGTTCGGCTTTTGACGGAACGGGTATCATGCTCGACAAGACCAAGTGGTCAGAAGGCTGCCTGTGGTTGGACTCGATGCTGATTGCGACGGATAAGACCATCAAACCGCGTTTCGTGGTACCGGAAGGTACACGGCTCATTGCAGCGGGAGCGTTTCAGGGCAACAAGACCATCCAGCGCGTCGAACTACCGAGCTGCATCACCCGTATCGACCATGAGACTTTCCGGGATTGCAAGAACCTGCAGAAAGTTGTTATCCCTGCCACTGTCACCTCCATCGGTGAAGAAGCCTTCACCGGCAGCGGGATCTATAACAACGAGAAAAAATGGAAGAAAGGAGCCCTCATCATCGACGATTGTCTGATTGCGACCAACAACGACCTGCCGGCCAAATATATCTTCAAAAACAAGATCCCCATCCGCCTCATTGCCGAGCGGGCGTTTGCCAATCGCAAGAACCTCAAATCCGTCACCATTCCGGCGAGTGTCACTGCCATCCCGACGGCGGCTTTCTACCAGTGCGAGAACCTGACGGATGTGCTCATACCGGCGACCGTCCAATCGGTCGGTAACTTTGCGTTCTATAACTGTCCGCTTTTGAAGAACGCCCTGTTACCAAAGGACCTGAAGCAACTCGGGGCGGCTGTTTTCTATGGTTGTGTCAACCTAAAGGAGCAAGTATTAGGTGATCAGCTCGAAGTGCTCGAGCGGGCGCTGTTCTTCACCTGCCGCGGACTGAAGTCCATCACCCTACCGGCACACCTGCGGCGCATCGATGACGGGGTTTTTGCCGGTTGCTCCAATATCGAGTCCATCGACTTGCCTCCTACCCTGACCCACATCGGCGAACAGGCTTTTGCCGGCTGTTCCAAACTTCGTAAGATAGTCATCCCTGCGGGTGTGAATGCGTTACCCAAACAGGTCTTCCAGGGCTGTACGCATCTCTACCGCATCGACCTGCCGGACGGTATCTACTCCATCGGTGACGAAGCTCTGGACGGTTGTCTGGCACTCGAGCGCATCAACATCCCCAAGTCCACCTTCCGTATCGGGGTACGTGCTTTCCGTAACTGTCAACAGTTACGCGGGATCGTACTCGTGGATCATATCCACATGATCGAACAGGAAGCGTTCATCGATTGTAAGATGCTGGAAGAGGTTCAACTGCCCGCATCGGTCGAGGACCTGCAAAGCGGAGCGTTCGCGCACTGTATTAACCTGCAGAAAGTGATTCTCAACGACCGACTCAAAAAGATTGAAGACGGGGCGTTCTATAACTGCCGCAGCTTACGTGAGGTACAATGGAACGACAGTCTCAAGACGATTGGTATGGAAGCTTTCTATGACTGTAAATACTTACGGACGCCGATGTTGGCGCCCGCAGTAGAAGTCGGCAAGAATGCCTTTAAGGGTTGTAAGTGATCACTTGATCGGCAAGAGACTGATGAACTGATAGTTCACCTGCTCGCCTACCTCCATCACCATGTAATACGGATCCGGCTCGGCATCGGTGCTCGAGTCCACGGTGATGTAACGCACTTTGCCGTAGTCCGTCACTTCGCGGCTGTGGTCATGACCGCAGAGATAGATGTCCACACCGGCTTGCGTCAATACGGACGTCAGTTCGTACGTCTCTTCCAGGGACAGGTTAGAGGTATGTCCCTGCGAGTTATCCTGCTTGAACAGGTGCGTATGGGTAAAGACGATGATGTGCCTGTAACCCGCCTCTTTCTTGTCAGCCAACAAGTCCTTGAGCCATTTCATCTGGTCCGTTCCCAAGGTTCCTTCCGAGGTGTCCAGACAGATAAACAGATCCAACAGGTCCTTGCCGTTCCGCGTATCGAACCAATAGGTCGAACTGCCGTAGTACTTACGCCAGATATGCCACTGGTTGAAGTAGATATCGTGGTTGCCGCAGGTCATGAAGACGGTGTCCTTGCGATTGGTCATCACGCCGTCCAGATGGAGGACACTGTCCGCGTGCGGGAAATGACCCTGCGCATTGATCAGGTCACCTAAGAACAAACAGAGATGCGGCATCGTGTCGGCCTTATAGAGACGGATGAATTTGGCAAGTCCGTAATGGGTCGAGTCGATATGACTGTCCGTGCAGACGAAGATACGATAATCCGCCGGCATCTGCAGATGGACGACACCTGCCGAGTCACTGAACTGACGGGATTCCTTAAAACGCTGTGCGATTTCGGGACTCGTGCCGTCGATCATACCAATCATGTCGTAATTGGGGTTACAAGCTACGAGCAACGCGCTCAAAGCCATAAAGCAAATGTACTTTTTCATAATCAGAACCGATAGCTAAATCCCGCCCGCAGATAGGCTGCATAGAAAGTGGCGTTCAAGTGAAACATTCCCGTTATCTTCATCTGACCGTCCAGATGGACACGCCAGTGTTCGTCGATGTCGTAGCGACCACCCAAGAGGAACATCGGCTGCCACATACGCTCCATCTGCCAGTCGTCCTTGTTACTGATTCCGGCAGATATATTCCAGTTATTGGTCTGGGGACGGCAGAAGACCTCCAGACGGTACAGCAGGTTAAACGGTTCGGACTGATACTTGTCCGTCGAGTGCCAGCCGTAATCCCAGCTGTCCATCACCCGCGCAAAACCACCGATCTGCACCGACACATAGTCGAAGCGCCAACCCACCGAGAGGGCCGCACAGAAATCACTCATCCTACTGCGAAACACGGCTTTGTACAGGATCTCCGTCTCGGCAAAGAGTTGTCCGACAGGGAGATCAAAGGTCGGGCGCAGCACCACCGCACCGGTGAATGCGTTCACCGTCTGGTACTGCATCCGCGCATCGATCTGCACGTTCTTTACCACCGGCATATGTGCCATCACATCGAAATTACCAAAATGCTCCCAACTGCGGTTATACCCGTATTCAGCGAAGAACGACACACTGTACCGTTCCTGCCCGAATCCCCGCAAGTCATGACCGCCGTCCCGGGAGATATACTCCTTCGCGCTCAGAGGCAAAGCCATGAGGATGATTAACAAAAAGAGTGTTTTTTTCATATCCATCTTCAATCTAAAATCTTCCGTCTACAATTTGACAACTGTCAACCCCGCGCCACCGTGGTTCACATCGCCGTCTCCGAACTCGAGGGCTATTTTACCGCGTTTGCGACGTTGGCGGTTGAGATCATTGAGGTAATCGCGGGTCAACTGTTTGAGGGCACCTGTACCCGTTCCGTGCAGGATCGTTACCTCACCGGCTCCCACCATCTGCGCATCGTCCATGTACGCGATCAGGCTCTCCAAGGCCTCGTCGATACGCATACCGCGGAGATCCAACGTGCGGTTGAAAGCCAAGGTCCGTTGACGCACAATCGAAGTGGTTGTAGAGGGTGCCGCAGGGAGATCCCCCTTAAGGGACTTAAGTTCCCTAAAGTCCTTAAGGACTTTCTTCTGAGTACTCGGATTAATCGGAGTACTCGGCTTATTCTGAACTTTTTCTTTCAGGTTCTCCACTTTTGCCCGGGCAGCTTTGGTCTTTTCCTTATCGGCTTTTGCTTCTTTGATCTCACGAATCGTCCGTTCGATGGTGGCATTGGACTGCTGCAGCAGTTCCTGTGCCTGTTCGCGTGCCTGCTCGAGGATGGCTTTCTTCTCCTGTTTGACCCCGGCGAGCCGCTCTTCGTAGTCCGCTATCTTGGCTTCCAACGCTTTCTCTTTCTGACGAATCGCCTGGCGTTTGTTCTCCCAGTACCGTTTGTCGCGGGCGATATCCTGCAGTTGTTTGTCGTAATCAATATGTTCCTCACCCACCAACTCCGTGGCGTATTGGATGATGGATTCGCCTAAGCCGGTCTGACGGGCGATCTCGATGGCAAAAGACGAACCGGCTTGACCGATGGACAGTTGGAACAGCGGACGCATCGCCCCGCGGTCGTACAGCATCGCACCGTTGACTACCCCTTTGGTCTGCTCCGCAAAATGTTTGAGGTTGGTATAGTGGGTCGTGATGACACCGAAGACCTGTTTGCTCACCAACTCCCGCAGGATGGCTTCCGCAAGTGCGCCACCTATCAGCGGCTCCGTACCCGTTCCCATCTCATCAATCAGAATCAGGGTGCGTTCGTCTGCCTGACGCACAAACGCACGCATGTTACGTAAATGCGACGAATAGGTGGACAGTTCATCCTGTATCGACTGTTCGTCTCCGATATCGATCATCAGTTGCTCAAACAGACCCGCTCTACTCTGCTCCGCCACCGGCACCAGCAGACCGCATTGGAGCATGTACTGCAGCAAGGCTACGGTCTTCAGACAGACGGACTTACCACCGGCATTCGGACCGGAGATAACGAGCATACGGTTTGCGTCTTTGTTCAATCGGATAGACAGCGGCACGACCGTCTTGCCCTGCGGCGCATAGTGCAACCACAGCACCGGATGACGGGCGTCCGACCATTCCAGCATCGGTTCATTGATAAGCTCGGGACGGATGGCGTGGAGCGTCTGCGCCAGACTCACTTTGGCGCGCAGGAAGTCCACCTCGGCCAACATCCGCTGACTGGCGAGAATCTGCTCCGTGTTCGGTCGCAACTGATCCGTGATGGCGGTCAGGATACGTACTCGTTCGCGCCGTTCCGCTCCCTCTAACTCACGGATGTGATTATTGGCGTCCACCACCTGTTGGGGTTCGATATAGACTGTCTTACCCGTCGCCGACTCATCGTGTACGATACCGCCCACCTTGCGTTTGAAAGCCGGTGAGACCGGTATCACCAATCTTCCCTCACGCAGCGTCGGCGCAGCGTCCGATTCGACAAAACCGTCTGCTTTCGCTTGCCTGAGAATCGAGGCTAAGGTTCGTCCTACACTACCCTGCAGGTTCGTTATCTCCCGACGGATACGGGCTAAGTCCGGTGAGGCATTGTCCGCTAACTTACCGTACCGGTCCAGAATCCGGTCTATTTCTTTGACCAGGCTCCCTAGGATTCCTAGGCTCCCTATGGCTCCTAGTTCCCGAAGCAGCGGATACCGCTGCTCATCCAGCCCGGCGAAGAAACGCTCCAACTCGACGGCGTACGACAGCGTCTTGCGCAGGTCATCCAGTTCCGCTTCGTCCAGAAACAGACCGGCGATGCGGATACGGGCAACAGCGTCCCGCATGTCACGGATGTCCCCGCGGGGAAACGTGAGCATCGGATCCGTCTCAGCTTTGTAGAGTTGATCCGTCAGGTTCAGCATCCGGCTGACGGTCTCATAGTCCGTCTCCATCTGCATCGCCTCCACGCGTTCCCGTCCAAGACTCGATGCACAACGACGCATCAACTCTTCCCGGATCACCGTGAAGTCAATCTTACTCTCTATATTATTCGGATAAATCATCCCAGAATTCGACAATCCCGTATCGCTTTGGCACCGACGGCTTCGTTCAGTTTGCGTACCAGTTCAAACCGGTTCTCAAACAGCTGCGTCTTGAGGGCCGCCGAGTTGACACGCACATAGAGCACGCCGTCCCTTACCTCCACACTGCGTGTGAGTCGGTTCACGACATCCCCCATCACCTGCGGCCAGACTTCTTCTATCTGCACATCGAGCACCGACTGTTCCAGTCCGCTCTCCCGCAAGTACTGTATCAACGCATCACCGATTTCCATCTTTCACTTTTCGGAGCCAGATTTTCTGTTTCGAACGGAAGACCCGGATAGACGGGTCTAATTCGTTGATTTTTTGGATGGCCTCGAGGGACACACCCTCTTCTTGCGAGAGACGCCAGAGGGACTGTCCCACATTCGACCAAACAAAATCCTTATCGCCTGACTTGTGCTTGTAGAAGAGGTAAATCCGGTCACCTACCTTCATATCACGTCCCAGCGCGTCATTGAACTCACGCAACTCACGCTCGCGTATATCCAAACGGAACGCTACGTTCGCGTACGTATCACCCTCGCGTGCCAACACGTAAGCCACACCGTTGCATTTGAGTTTCGGATGCTCCAGATAGAAGTTATCCCGCTCCTCTTTGGCACTCAGCGGTGCTACGTACTCCGGCTCCGGATCGTGTGTAATGACCGCTATCGGCTCCGTCTTCCGCACCACCTCCGCTTTCAGCGGACGCTTAGCAGTAGCATCATTAGAAGCCGCTAAAGTGTCCAACCGATACTCCTCGATGATCTTGATCAACTTCGGGGCATAACCAGGATCGGTGGCGTAACCGCAAGCTTTGAGTCTATGCGCCCAGCCTTCGTAGTCCTCCACGGCTATCTCGAAACAAGTCGCATACCGCGGACGTTGGAGGAACAAAGCATGGTCCTTAAACGACTGCGCAGCATCACCGTATTGACGGAAACACTCCCCTTTGCTGTCGTCATCGTAATAATAGACACCACCGTACCATTCGCTCGTACATTTGATACCGAAATGGTTATTCGCGTTTTCTGCCAACTCACTCTGACCCGCTGCGGACTCCAGCAGCGCCTGCGCCATGATGATGGAGGCAGGGATGCCGTAGTCTTTCTGGTTCTCTACCGCGGTCGATTTCCACTGCTCGATATACGCCAGATACTTCGGATTCTGTTTCTGCGCCGCCAGCGTCATCGTGACACCCAGTGCGGCAATAAGTATGAAATTTCTTTTCATAATTCCAATTTTGCGCTGCAAAATTACAAAAAAAAAATGACATGTGCAAATATTTGTCTATTTTTATAAAAAAAGACATCCCGTAAAGGATGTCCTTGGGTGGAATGTGGGGCTCGAACCCACGAAACTCAGCTTGAAAAAGTCAAAATATAACTTGTTGATTATGAACGGATTAATACTTCAATTTTTATCATTTTGGGGCTATTTTTAGCCCCTTTTGGCGAGATTTTGGCGAGGTTTTGACCTCTAAAAATCACATGGTATAATATACTGGTATATTATAAAAAAGTGATCGAATCAATTTTTGATGTTGGTGGTCTTCAAAAATTGTAAGTCCGAGCCCCATTTTCACTATGGTTTTAGTGCCGCTAATGGAGTTACAAATACACCATCGTTTCGCTTATAGGCAATCGGTCCACCGGTTATAATAATCTTTAAATCCGGCTCACGAAGCGGCACTTGTTTTTCTTTCTTGTTATGTTCTATTATAAGTCGATGTATTTCATTTAGATGGTCTGCACCCTCTTCGATTTCTTTACTACCAAGTTTACATTCGATAAGAGCATATCGCTCATCTTCTAAATGCAAAACTAAATCTGCTTCCAGACCATAACGATCATGGTAATGTGAGACGCGGCTATTGAAATCGGCTGTGTATGCTTTGAGGTCTCGAATACACATCTGTTCAAAGATAAATCCGAATGTTTTTAGCTGCATCTCCAAACCTTCCGCACTTACATTCATTGCCGCAGTTGCAATTGATGGATCTGAGAAGCAACGCTTCGGTGCACTACGTATAGCCGTTTTGCTTCTTATAGCAGGACACCATGCATCAATATCTTGTATCACAAATAATTTCTCCAATGCTGCAATGTAGTCATTCAAAGTATCAATAGATATATCAATATCTTCTGCTGCAGTAACATCTTTTAGAATACTATTCTTCTTTGCAAAAGTACTAATATTACGTGCATATGAGCGCATGATTTGATGGGCTACTTTAGGATCACGCTGAACCTTGTCTACCGCAGATATATCGTGGTCACATACCGAATTAACATAATCGCGGGCAATCATTGTGGCTACTTTGGGTTTCAGTTGAAGAGAAGCAGGCCATCCTCCACGACATGCCGCACGAATAAGTTCAGGAATATCTAACTTGCCCTTGGCACCATCAATGTTATAATTTGGATTATTGAATAGTTCGTGGATGGAAACCTCTCCTGTCGATTCATGCGATTCCCACAGGCTCATAGGCAGCAGCTTCATTCGGGTAATACGTCCAGTGCCTGTATGCTTAATCTTCGATTTGTCTACAGTGTTTGAGCCTGTCAGTATATATTGCCCAGGTCGTCCTCCGGCATTATCAACAGCCGTACGAACAGCATCCCAGATTACAGGAGCGTCTTGCCACTCGTCAATTAGACGGGGTTGATCTCCGTTTAATAATAGAGACGGCTTCGTCTCTGCAGTAGCCAGATAGTTAAGTGCCATATCCGGATCCTGCATCTTGAGAACACTCTTTGCTTGTTGCTCGGCAGTTGTTGTTTTGCCGGTCCATTTAGGGCCTTCTATTAAAACTGCGCCAAAGGCTTCTAACCTATCTCGCAGCATCTGATCTGCTACACGTTCGTAATAGTTCATAATAGGATGTTTTTCAAAATCCGCTGCAAAATTACTGCTTTTTTTTGACATATGCAAGAGATTCCGCATTTTTGTGGTATTTTATTCTGTATTTTTGCGCTGTTTTGTTCCGTATTTTTGCGGTAGCATGTTAGGCGTTTTTGCGCAAAATCATCGAATACTCCTATATTTTATTAGAATTAGGAGTATAAAATCCTTTATTTTGACGCAAAATGAAAGAAAAATTTGCCTACGTCAATATTTTTTTGTAATTTTGTAGCGATTTTCAAAAAGGAATTTGTATGGAAGCATCAACACAATCGGTTGAAATTACTCCAAGGGGTATTAGAAAAGTGTTAAACAAGTATACTCCGCAGCGAGCTATAGCTGAGTATATATGGAATGGTTACGATGCCCATGCAAAGGAAGTCAACGTAAATATCTTTTGGGAAACCACATTTGATGGTGTTGTCAAAATAGTGGTAAAAGATGATGGAGAAGGTATTATCTATGAACAATTACCCATTGTTTTCAAGAAATTTTACGAATCACATAAATCCATAAAAGGGAATGTAGATAGTCGCTTTTCAAGAGGCAAGAATGGGTATGGGCGTTTTACATTCTTTAAATTCGCAAACCATGCGACATGGAATACCATTTATAAGAACAACGATGAATATTATAAATTTGGTATTGATATTTATGCACATACATTGACAGATTATAATGCCACAAGTCCCGAGCAAGTCGCTGTTGTAGCGACAGGGACTGAGGTGATTTTTGAGGACATTATAGCTGACGACCTTTCATCTAACTGGATTGAGGAGAAACTTATTCCTTATTTAAAAGCAGAGTTTGCATGGTATTTCAAAGTACATCCAGAATGTAAACTATATATAAATGGCGAATTACTTAATTGTTCTTCTGTCATTGCAGATAGTGAAATTTTTGAGTTGCCTATTCAGTTGGATGGTATAGATGATGAACTCTTCCATATATATTACTTCCAATGGAATGTAAAGCCACAAGATGAGTATTCTCGCTTTTACTTTATGAGTGCTGATGGTGATTTAAAATACCAGAAAACAACTTTGTACAATAATAAAGGAGATAATTTTTGGCATAGTGTGTTGGTAAGGAGTACATTTTTTAATAGTTTAGCAGATATTGAAGATGATGAGCGAAATCTTTTCTCCTCAATGCCAGAAAAACGTGTTTTCAAAGCATTGAAAGACAAACTAAATGAATATTTAGGTAAAAAACGTCGCCCTTTTCTAAAAGCAAAAGCAGAGATTCTCATTGGAGACTATGAATCGGAAGACTTATTCTCTTTTATAGGAGAAACTCCATGGGAAGAAGAACGCAAAAAATATCTACAAAATTTCATAAAGGAATTATATGAGGTTGAGCCCGCCGTATTCACCAAACTAAATGCTACTCAGAAAATAATATTTATACGTCTGTTAGATCAGGTTATGGATACGGGCAGAAATGAGAGCCTTTTCACGATATTAGGAGCATTAGTAGATTTAGAGGATGAATATAAGGATCAATTTGCCAAAATATTAGAAACTACAAAACTTAAAAATGTAGTGAATACGCTTCAACTTATAGAAGATAGGTTACAGACTATACAAGCACTCCGCAGCATTAACTTTGACCATACGTTGAAAGCGGGTGAAGTAAAACATCTACAGAAACTTATAGAGCGCCATTATTGGATTTTTGGAGAAGAGTATCGTTTTGTCGGAGCTGAAGATATAAAGTTCCAAGAAGCATTAAATCGCTATAAATATATACTTCACGGAGTGGATAAAGAAGAATATGTCAACCACCCCGATAAGTACAAGGAAATGGACCTATTTATTACAGGGCAAGAACATAGAGATGGAAGACCTTCTAATTTGGTCGTTGAAATAAAGAGTCCTACAAACGTTCCAAAATTAAAAATGGAGCACTATACCCAGATAAATACATATATGAACGTGATTAAAAAACAAGATGGATTTAACGACCCAACTACTTATTGGACTTTTTTATTAATAGGTCTTGATATTGATGATATTGCTAATCAACAAATCAAGAATCCGTTGACCGGTATTTGTTTAGAAAAGGACAATTATCGTTTATATATGAAAACATGGGCTCAAGTGCTAAATGAGGCGGAGGCACGATTCAATTATCTAAAAGAAAAACTACAAAACGAGAGAAATCGGCTTGCTAATTCAGATAATCTTGATTCTATAATGGAGCAAACATTAAACAATACTGCTGTTGAAAATGATGTAAAATAATATTATCTGTTTGCATATTTCAAAAAAAAGCAGTACCTTTGCGGCGAATTTTACTCCAAAGTGTTGGGGTTTTAAATATTTAACATATTATAGCATTACTATTTTTTCGCGTTTGATAAGAAAAAGCCTAGGAAACTGATTTCTTGTTGAAATTGGTAATGCATCACGGAAGTCTAACGATTTCCTACATACATCTATATAGTTCGCAGTGGTGTGAACTCTAAAGATGTATGGCGGCGGTTCTTCCTAGGCTCCTCCGTGAACGCGAATAGAGGTCACACCTTTTGTATGCTATACACAATAAAGGTAATTATTAAGATTATAATTATGAAACAGATGTTCTTATTGCCTTTCATAGGCTTATTATCAATTATTTTTGTAGGGTGTCAAAGAAACGAGCCTGCTGATCCTACTGACAAAGAGGACTTATTGAGCGATACTATTTTTTGCACTCCACATAATATAGACTTTGATTTTGAGGGCGGAGATAAAACTATCAAAATCTCTGCTGAAAAAGAATGGGAAGCAATAGTTCAAGCAAATTGGCTATCGCTTGATAAAGTTACAGGAAAAGGGACACAAAATGTTAAAGTAACATGTCAATCAGGTACGATTGATACGACGATTATATTTTTTCGAAATGATGTAAAGTATGATTCAGTGATAGTTATTCGCGGCAAAGAGGGTATGACACTAAACACAACTTCATTGATACTACACAAAAATGACGAATACCATTTAGTAGCCAGTTTTAAATCAGGAAAACCATGCTCTCCATTATGGACAAGTTCAAATACTTCAGTCATAAATATAGATGATGCAGGAAAGGTGTCAGCTATGGATTATGGTGAAGCAGTAGTAACGGCCGAGCAAGACGGATTTATAGCAAGATGTACAGTCAAAGTATTAGAAAGAGGATACTTTAAGGCGGGTAATAAATATTTAAAATTTTCCCCAGGAAATTTTGGATACGATAAAAGTACTAAATCTTGTTATTTTGAGTCTCCTGAATATCAATATGGTTATCTAGCCCAATGGGGATCTGGCAGTAATCCAGATTGCACGTGTGCACATGGTGCGTATTATCATAACACATATGTAGATTGGGGTACAAATGAAATTAGATATGACGGAATAACATATCCTGCTAACACATGGAGAGCCCCTACGTCTTCTGAATTTTCTGCTGCACTTAACAATGAGCACGCAACAGCAACAATAGAAGGTATTCATGGTGTTATACTTCTTCCTTCAGATTGGGAAATGCCAGAAGGTATTACATTTAATAATGGCTATAATGATTGGAATCATAATATATATACTGCTAACCAATGGCAAAAAATGTCGAGAGCAGGAGCTATATTCCTACCCGCTTCTGGTTATGGTTCAAATTCGTCTATTAATCCTTATACGCGCCATGAAATGGGTAAAGGTTGCTTTTATTGGCCTTCTGGAACCAGTTCGGCTGCGGATAAAGGGACCTATTTTAAGTGCTACAATACAGTTCCTTTTACATCAGATTCTTGGTATAAAGAATTTAAGTGTTCTGTTCGTTTAGTTAGAGAACTATAGTTAGTTCTATTTATAAGAAAGCATGTTTACTTCGGTGGTCCCTCGCTGAGTACAAATACTATGATAGGGCACGACCATCGAGCACGCATTAAAGATGGTGGGAACATTTGTGTAAATATCTAATTTTCAACATAATACAATCTGTTAGACACCAGTTAAATTTTTGACAATTAGGTCTAAAAGTGGTTCCGAGTGCCGATTAGCACTCGGAACCGCTATGTAATTATCAGTAAATGCAACTTGTGTAAATTGTCAAATGGCTGATAAACAGAGCGTTATGAATTTTATATTGCAGGAAATTTGTAGAATTTCATGACCAAATTTTTACGACTTGTTGGCTAGATTTTGGCGAACATTGTCAAAAAACTACATAAAAAACCGCCGTAACTTATTGTGTTACAGCGGTTTGGGTGGAATGTGGGGCTCGAACCCACGACACTCG
>Ga0256405_10001240_pt1 | contig 71726 bp, 65 predicted proteins | sample RumenRJG_02DNA_FD_189096 | JGI IMG/M metagenome (GOLD analysis project Ga0256405, IMG submission 189096) | Bovine rumen microbial communities from Lethbridge, Alberta, Canada - RJG_02 | ecosystem: Host-associated > Mammals > Digestive system > Stomach > Rumen | place: Canada: Alberta...
GAATAGCACATTGAAAACCGAATATGAAAGGAAGTATCATCATGAACAAAACCGAAATTAACGAAAGACTGTATTCTAAGGGACAAAGGGCCGAACTTGCTAGGGCTAAAAAAAGCACTGGGGAAAACGGTAAATTGTTTGAGATTTTAGCACGTTCACTAATAAAGCGCTATGCGTTTTCGTCCGTCTCCGACTTTCGCGCCCGTACTAACTACGGTGCTGAAAGTGATTTTACCCTTGTACTGAATGGCAAGCGGTACAAGGTGGAGTTTAAAACCGGTGCCGGTGAAATTGGTGCATCCGAAACATGTGACAAGGCGTTTTTTGACGATGGAGACAGAAATAATCCAGAATGCGTCCTTGTCGGGGTTGACATTGTAGTATACTTGCCCGTTCCGTCGGATTATGTGGTTTTTAGTCTTGACGACGTGAAACGCTATCTTGACGAAGTTCTTGACAAGGCACGCGTTTTTAGCAAGTCGGAATTTATTGATTTTATCGTTGAGAATAGCGGTAAACGTAAACATTCCCTTTTTACCGCGACAAAGTTTAACCGCGATAAGACTAGAATCAATATACAAAGTACCTATTTGCCGCAACTTGCCGCCGCGATCAAACACACAAACGCGCCCACCTACCGCGACTTTCTCAAGTCCATTGGTAGACTGTAATACACTGAATGAGTGCCGCCTAAAACGGCGGCACTTTTTATTAAAAGAAAGAAGGGTTAAACATGAAAGAATATAAGTTTATCGCAATTGGAACAACTGAAGAATTAAACACGATTGAAAAAGCAATTAATAACTATCTTGTGCGTAACTATAACGCAACGCCTAAACGCTTAAAAAGCGGTACGGATTCAATTATATTTTCCGTTTCTCTTGCGCTTATGTGGGCGGAATCATTTGATTCTATTTTAAGTCGCGCATTGCGCAAGGGGTTAAAGGGAACGAAAACAATGTATAGCAATAATTGGATAGTGGATATAATTTAATAAATTCCCCAGGCCGTCAAAAAGACGGCCTTTTATTTTTTATATTATACAAGGCGGCCCGGATGGATAAAGGAAAAGTTAGGCAAGCCTAACCGCCCTTCGGGCGGCCATCCACCAATTACACCAATTTTTTTAAATCCCAACCTGATCCCAATTCCACCAATTTTTTTAAAATACCCAAACATTTGACTTTTTCCCTTTTTCGTAATATTCTATTAATATAGGGTACGTATACCTTGAAAGGAGGTAATTCACATTCAACGTAAACCTTATACACTTGATTACAACATTTATAGTGACCGCGACCGCGTTAAGGCGGTTTACGATATCTTGGACACTCTTGCAAGTGACCCGCCGCCCGCCGACCTTGAGCAGATGGCATCCTACATCCTATACGGAAAAGATGAAAATGGCCAAAACGGCGCGCAACGCGGTGAACTTACAAATTCCGGAACCCGCTACTCATCCTTCAAATTGAAAGAAGACAAAAATGCTTCCCTCGAGCAACTAATCGAGGCCCAAAACTTCCCTTCCAATAACCTAAGTATCCGCCATTCGCGCGATATTTATGTTCAGAAGCGATTAACAATAAAGCGGCCGCGCATTGATAAGAAGACGGGGGAGGTACTGGATCCGGGAGATTCCGACATACCCGGTATGGTAGAACTATGGGAATCAATTGACCGCATTTCGCATTTAATAAAGGTGCTGGAGGGTGAGGCCGCCCCGCGCGAAGACGAAAACCTTTTTGACTCCTCATACCGCCTATATCGTCTCAAGCATACGAAAATCGAAATGTGCCGCGACCAATATTTCCTAAAGGAAATGTGCAAACCCGCCATCCATTGGCCTGAAGCTGACCGCCCCGGTCCCCAATACTATGACTGGACGGCTGATTCCTTCTACTGGATTTCAGAAGAGGAGTGGCGCGCGAAAATTGAAAATTCATATACGAGCCGAATTTCCCATAATTTACAGGACTACGAGACACGTACAAATGAGGTAACTGGCCAACTTGAGGTGAAGTGGGTTGTGCGCCGCCATACCTTTGACTGGACTAACGAAAAGCATGTACGGGCCTTCATGAGTTGCTGGCAATCCATTTACGATGCAATGTTTGATCACCTAGATACATATGGGTACACGCTACTTTTAGACTTTGATCGGTATCGCGAAATGGCGCATCTGTCTCCCGACCGCGATTTTCTTCTTCAGTGCCGTATTAAACAGGTTCCCTATCCTACAATGATGCGTGAACTTCAAGAAAAATTAGGTGTTTCGTACAAAGAATCTAATATCGCGGTTATCGTGAATAAGGAGATACCCAAGAAAATTGCCAAAGCTGCTCTTCGTCATGCCTTACTTATCGATACGCCACAAGAAGAGCGTAAGCAATGCTTCCATTGCAAGCAATGGTTGCCGCGCCACGATATATTCTTCGCGCACAACGTAACCCGAAAAGATGGCCTTAGTTCCAATTGTAAGGAATGCGAACGCATAATGCGTCAGCAAAGAAAGGAGCAACAAGATAAATGGATAAAGGCAGCGGTGGAGGCGAACGCACGCGAACATGCCTCCGTTGCAAGCAAGCCAAACCCTTAATTAATTTCCCAAGTACCCAAAGTCCTTACTTTCCCGGTCATCATTCTCTTATTTGTACGAGTTGTCTAGAGAAAATGATTAACGCGGCCGACCTTGATTCAGTTGACCAACTTTGCCGCTATTTGGATATTCCCTTCGATGCAGATAAGTGGACGCAACTTTATGCGACTCACGAAGACCACACATTATCAGCCTACGTTAATTTAATTACGGATGACAGCTACCGCGGCAAAACCTGGACGATGGAAAATGAGCGGTGGAGACTCGCGCGCGAAGAGGACACCATTGATGATGAAATGCAAGTTCTTCAACAGGCGCGCGCCCGCAAGTTGAAGAGGGAATGGTCCGCCAATTATAGCACAGATGAACTACTTTGGCTTGATGACTTCTACAACAAAATTGTTGCAACGCAGAACGTTTCAACGCCTATTCTCCAAGAGAAGGCACGCGATTTTTGTGAACTCCAATTGAATATAAAGAAGGGATTGCGCGCGGGCGTCGATGTTTCTAAGATGATGGCGTCCGCGGATAATATTGTCAAGACCTATCATTTTGAAGCCTCAAATGCGAAATCCGCGGCCGACTTTGAATCAGTAGGGGAGCTTATGGTTTACTTTGGCAAGAAGGGATGGCATCCTAAATGGCATACCGAACCACAAGACTCTATTGATTTTATGATGCGTGATATTCAGAATTATTTGAAGCGCCTTGTTATAAATGAAGGGAATTTCGCGGAGCAAGTTGAAGACAAGCGCGAACGCTACAATATGACGGAGCGGCTTGAAGCCCTTGAGGATGAGTTAGTGAAGGTTGAAGATGATAGTGAGGATTTAGAGTATGAAGGAGAGGATGAGTTGGTGAAAGATTTAACATGATGGATTTGGATAATATTCAATATCGCGATGGAATTCCGATTGAGAAAGGCGTTGTTCTCACAAAGCAATTCCTAGACGATAATCAGCAACTTTTTACTAAATATTTGAATTATTGGATTTTGTATCCTGATCTGTTCTAAGAAAAGGAGCAGCATAGCGGCAAAAGCTATGAAAATTTTCTTAATTGCCGGGAAGCCCTAAAGCCCATTTGCCTATTAGGAGCGAAAGCAGAAACAATAAGTGGGATGTTCTTAAGGTGAAAATCGTAAGAATGCGAATGGGTAATCGGCAGCCGCATCGCGGTTCAACGACTATTCCGTAAGGAAGTAGCTTCAAGTGAAGCGAAAAAGAAAACATTAGATGATATAGTCTGATCTCATAGGAAACTATGAGCCATATGGGTAGAGATTAACGACCTCTATTAAACATAATGTCCTTGATACAATCCAAGATTCGGAAGACGCAGTTAACTTCCATTTGTTTCCCTTCCAGAGAATTTCGCTTCGCGCGTCCATGCGTTATCGGTATCATTTTTGGACTGCGACAAGAGCCACGTCCAAGTCTTTCACTGCCTATCTTAGCGCAGTTGTTCGTGCGGTACTGTTACCCGGCTCTGTACTCATGATCGCTTCTGATGTAAAGGGAACAGTTATTAAAATTGCAGAAGCAAAATTTGAAGAAATTTTCCGCCATTGGCCCCTTCTACGCAAAGAACTAAAAAAGCGTGCAGAAGATGGTAAGTCGGGAGAGAAAAAAAGTACCAACTACTATGAATTGAATTTTAAAAACGGGAGCTCAATCACTGTCGTATCTAAAGACACCTCGCGTGGACTTCGCGCGACCGCGGCTATCCTCGAAGAGTGCGCGCTCATAAATTTTATTGTGAGCTAACCGTATAGGTTAGAAAAAGATTTCTAAATGCTGGGAACTCCTAAAGCTTCCTATGCCGTAAGGCCGCGAAAGCAGAAACAAATAGGAAGATGGTCTAGGGCGAAAGCCTACGGACTAATTAATGGACAATCAGCAGCTAAATTAAAGAAGGTCATTAAAAATGTATCAAATAACAAAAGAGAAATACCAAGAAAATTTGCAGAAACGTTTCCCTCAGGATGATCTAACCGTTTTAGATCCTTTTACTGGCGCGAGTAAGCCTGTAAAAATACGTTGTAATCAATGCAACCAAATTTTTTCTTATAATGCTGGCACAACACTTTATAATAAAAAAAGAACGCATTTTTGCCCTTTGTGTAATTGTGATACAATTAAAGAGCTAAGAGAAGCCTGTAAACAAGAAGATATTACGGTTATTCAATCTACTCCAAATGTTACAGATTTTTGGGAAATGCGTTGTAATAAATGTGGAACAGTATTTAAACGTCTACCTACTAAATGGCTAAAAAAGAGTTGCCCAAAATGCGGTAGTGTTCATGGTATATATACAAAAGAACAGCGGCAAGAGATGGTTGATAATGCATTTGGTAAAGGAGAATTCGAAGTACTGGATACGGGCGGAAAAGATAGAAATTTTGTTGTTCGTCATAAATGTGGGTATATTAGAAGTACACAGTATTCTAATTTTATTCGTTCTTCTGGCTGCCCAAAATGCTCGGGGACAATGAGCAAGGGTGAACAGAAAATTTTAAATTATCTTGATAGTCATGGAATTGAATACGTATCACAGCAAAAGATGGGCGATACAAAACAATCTTTTGATTTCTTTCTTCCTGCACTTAATGTTGCTTTAGAATTTAATGGTGCACAGCACTATAAGCCCATAGAAATTTTTGGTGGAGAAGAACGTTTCACACAGCAACAAGAATATGATTTAAAGAAAAAAGAATATTGCGAAAAGAATAATATAATCTTAAAAGTTATTTCTTATTTAGAATATGAAAATATAGACAATATATTAAATGACTTCTTTAAAAAGTTCAACGACCAGTCGCAAGACGTAGAGAAAGATTAACGCCCTTTCTCCAAATGGAGTCCACCAATTGGTGAAAATATGGTCTGATCTTGTATGAAAATACAAGCCCTATGGCGCCAAGTGGCGTAAACATAAATGAGATGAAGTTTCATTCAACGAGGTTCTCTGGCCGCAGATGAACATCAAGCGGAAAGAGGTCGATGGGACCACCAACCCAGAAGAGCCCGCGGCATCCCAAATTTTCATAACAACAGCCGCGGAACGAACGGTCTTTATGTATAGCAAATTAATTGAATGCGCTGTAAATATGGTGTTGCGGCCCGACGACTATTTTGTGTGGGGGAGCAGCTACGTAGTTCCGCTTCACTTTGGCTTACTTGATAAAGCGACAATGATGGATCAACGTTATTCGTCAACAGTGTCTGAGGAATCATTTGCACGTAAACTTTTGCGTGAGTATATAGTGATATATATAAAGAAAGCATTTTAAAGCTGGGAACTTCTAAAGCCTAAGAAGCTAAAGATTATTCCTCAATAATCAATGCGGCGAAAGCAGAAAAAATTCTTAGGATGACTTTATGGCGAGAACCTAACAAGTTACTAATGAACAATCAGCGACCAATTCGGAGGGAATTGATTATGAAATATACAAAGGAAGAATATTATAATAAATTACTAAAGGATTTACCTGAATCTGATTTCACTTTAGATATTTATAATGGAACAGAATTGCCTTGTGAAATTACATGCAATAAATGTCATACACATTATAAATTTTCTGCGGCACGTCTTATTGCTCGGCGTGCTACAAGAGGCAATAAAAACGTTTGTAAAAAATGTGAAGATAATGAATGGACAGAAAAACAGCGCGTAGCTAAGCAAAAAGCTCAGTATCTATTGCGAGAAAAAAAGACAATTGAACTAGTCGATAATTTGAGTAGTTGGTCCGCTAGATCGAATGCTTTATGGAAATGTACAAAATGCGGCCACGTCTTTGAAAGATCTCCTTATGTAATGTTTCACTTAAAATCTTTATCTTGCCCATGGTGCGAAACACATCCTTTTCAATATTCTGATGAAGATATTAGAGAACGAGCTTTAGAACTGTGGGGAACAGAATATACTTTTTTAAATACCGATAATTTAAAAAATTCCAATGGCTCAAAAAGAGTAATTGTTTGTCATAACAAGTGTGGATTTAAATATAGCGTAAGCTTATGGAATTTCTTGCATGGGCAAGGGTGTCCAAAATGCAAAGCAAGCCATGGAGAGAAAAAAGTTCGAGAATATTTAAAAAAGCATAATTTTGTTTTTCAAGAACAATATGTAATTCCTGTTAATGATACTCATCTAAGGCTTGATTTCTATTTGGAAGAACAAGGACGTCGCTTTGCAATTGAATATAACGGTATTCAACATTATCAACCAATTGAACGTTTTAATGGCCAGAAAGGCTACGAGCAACAAATCTACCGAGATAATTTAAAAAAAGAATATTGTAAAAAGCATGATATAGAATTAATAGTAATTCCTTATAATGATGAATCTATAATCAATTCAGAAGAATTGGCTCAACGACTAGGTGGTCAAGCGACCGAACAATGCTTATCTCAATGAGATAAAGAGATAGTCTAATCTCACACGAAAGTGTGAGCCATATGGTATAAAGTCTAGCGAACTTTATATAAATATTAGGAAAGTTTATCAATTTGGAGTGGCAATAACAAGCTTGCATGGCTTAACTCTAAAACTCTCAACAGACGGCGCGTCCTACTAAAATACGAGACAGAACGCCCTGCATATCAAAAGAACCCAGATACCTTTTATGTAATTGGCGTTGACGTTGCTCGTTATAAGGCGAACACCGCCATCACGGTTCTAAAGATAATTCCAGGTAAGAATTATTTTATTAAAAATGCGATTTATCTAGAAGTTCTTCACGGAGAAAATTACATAGAAGTGCAGGCTCCACGGATCAAAAAATTGATCCAACTATTTCAACCGCGCGAGGTCATCATCGATGGAAATGGGCGGATCCAATCTGGCCCACCTAGCAAGAAATTGCTTTGATTAAACCCTTTTAACTGCGGGAACACCCTTATGGGCAATCCGCAGCCAAGCATAAATATTTTTATGCAGGTTCAACGACTAACCGAAAAGGTGTAGCTTGCAAGCCTAAGGCAAGCGAAATGGAGGGCTCCTCTACTGAGGATGAAGAGATAGTCTGAACTATATAGCAATATATAGCTGAATACAGCATAGAATGTTGCGAATTCTATGGAACATAATTACAGGTATAGGCCTGCTTGATGCGATGGCAATCCCAAGTGTTGATGCGAAGACGGGTGAACATTTTCCCGCGTATTACGTCTTCAATAATGAATATCATCTTCCGCCAGAAAAGTCAAGTCCTAGTGAAAAACCATGGCCTTCTCTTAATGGAATTATTTATGATATTAAGGCTGGTAGTGGCAATGAAGATGAGATTAATTCTTACTTTGTTTCTCAAATTAATAATGGCTCATTACGACTATTGGCAGATGAAAAAATCGTACGAGATAAGTTATTAAAAACAAGAAAAGGCCAGAAAATGTCAATTTATGACCGAAGAGAATTCTTGTTACCATATGAGATGACTTCACGATTAATAGATGAATTAAATAATTTAAAATTAAAAACAACTGGAAATAAAAACGAATTTAAAATAGAACGAATTTCAAAGTCCATAGAAAAGGACCGCTTTAGCTCAATTTCCTATGGACTATACAGAGTAAAATACTACGAAGAAAAATCGCAAAGAAAGAAAACATACAACGACTATTCACAATTCGCTTTCTTCACTTCCAAGAAAAGTAAGAAAGGAGGTTAATAGAATTGCCAGATAACAACACCGCCGCGAGTACTGTGCGCGACTTTTCCGCCTTTACTCGTGCGGCCAACCAGAAAAGAAAAGTTCGTATACCGACTAGCGCGCAGGCCTACAGTAGATGGGGAACGCTATACCGCGGTCCCTTACTTCACGACGACGATTTTACTATTGACGAGATAAAGCGTATTCTGCGGTCTGGCGAAATATCCGCCTTACAACAACTTTCGCGCTATTTCTATAGAACGAATAATGTTTACAGAAACAATATCGATTATCTTGCTCATCTTTCTCTTTATGAGAATATGGTAATACCAATCTATGAGGGCGGCAAAGGTTCACAAACGCAAATAACAAAAGCATTCTACAGCGCATGTGAATTCATTGAGAATTTGGATCTTGTCAATACGCTAACGCATGTAACTACTCAATGGCTAATTGACGGGGTATATAATGGATTACTACGCGAAGGTACAGACGGCCGAGTTACGCTACATGATCTGCCGCGGGAGTACTGCCGCACGCGCTTCAAGGATCTCAACAATTTAAACATTCTTGAATTTAATATTCGTTATTTCAACACAATATCGGATGAGGACTTGCGACTTGAAGCACTATCAACTTTCCCGCTAGAAATTCAACAGGCATGGAAAGCTTGGAATAACCCAAAAAGTAAGAACAAGGAGCTATGGGTTGCTGTTAGTGCGGCATCCGGGGGCGTATGTTTCGTTAATACAATTGATTCTTCTCCTCTTCTAGTAGCTAGTATACCAGAGTTAAAGAAAATGGATGATGCAACTGCACGGGAAGAGAAGCGTGATGATAATGAATTGTACAAACTTCTTATTCAGCGTCTCCCAATTGGCAGTAATGGTGAACTTGTTTTCCAACTACCTGAGGCCGCGCAGATTCACGCCGGAACAGCCGACATGCTTGCTGACATTGACACGGTTGATGTGTTAACAGTTTTTGGTGAAACATCATTGGAGAGTTTACAAGAAACTAGCTCTGCAACGCAAGCTAACGATCGTTTAGCAAAGTACCGTAAAAATGCTTGGGACGCACTTGGGCGCGGTAATATCCTATTCAATCCTGAGAATAGTTCAACACTTGCTTATCAGATCAAGAAGGACGAAGCCCTTATGATCTCGTATTTAAATGTGTATGAGACTTGGATTCGTTTTCTGCTAAATGAACGTTTTGCGCGAAAAGGAGTTACTTTCAACTTTGAAATTCTGCCTACTACTGTCTTTAACAGAAATGATCTCCAATCGGCCTATTTCCGTGCGGCTCAGTATGGCTACTCCAAAATGATGGCAGGTGTAGCAATGGGCATGAAACAGCGTGAACTATTAAGCTTAATGGATTTCGAAAACAACTTCTTGGATATGTCAGTAAAAATGGTTCCATTACAGTCTTCTTATACTACATCAAATTCTACAGATTCTCAACAAAAAAATAATTCTGGCGCGCAAAAGATCGTAAAAACTTCGCAGTCCAATAACATAAATAATGAAGGCGGGCGTCCAGAATTGCCCGATGAGCAAAAATCTGAAAAAACGCAAGCAAATATTGCTGCGATGGGATAATGAGGAGATAAAATGGAAAAGCAAATACCAATTTATTTTTCCAGCGTCATCTTAAATTCTCCGGCTCAAGATATTACTCTTGGGGAATTTACTGGTAGCCATTTAAAAGTTGGCACTTTTTCTAAATATGGAAACCGTAACGGCTCCTATATAACGGATGAAATTGCTGAACAACTAATTAAAAGCGCCACTTCTGGCGATACTCCAGTGGTAGGTTTTTTCGACGCTAGTAATCAAAAATGGGCTAGTCATACTGGCCCCGCAATTGCTAGTGCATATGGCTATGTTGAAAGCTTTGAAGGATGGATGCCCTTACAAGATGATGATGGAGTTACTAGAGATTACGCTGTTTTCAACGTAACACTTTTCACCAAATACTTTTCTGAAGCAAGCAAAATACTTGGTTCAAATCAAAGTATGGAGCTTGATACTTCTTCAATTATAGGACATTGGCAGATGTTTGGTGATAAAGAATATTATGTTTATGAATCTGCAAAAATCATGGGATTATGTGTAATTGGCTCACATGAACCATGCTTTTCGGCTTCATCTTTTTTCTCGAAACAAGATGAAACGTATAAAAAACAATTTGAAGAATTCTCTTCGCTTTTGAATGAATTAAAAACGCAAGTAGAAGAGATGAAAAATACAAAGGGAGGAGAATTACCTATGGATCCCGTCAATAACAATCCTACCCCGGTACAGGAACCAACACCTGCACCAACCGTAGACCAGGCCGCGTTTGATCTTCTACAATCTAAATACGATGCGGTCCAAGCCGATCTTGCGAAAGCGCAAGCTGACTTTGAACAAGCCAACGCTAACCTAGAGCAAGCTAACGCTAATCTCGCGCAAGTACAAACCAATTTTGAAGCAGCGCAAGCCCGTGTTACAGAACTAGAAGCTTTTCAGGCTAATGCTGAAACAGAGCTTCAGTCTCTACGTGAACAAAATGCTTCACTACAAGCTTCTGTAACTAATTATGAAGCGATTATGGCTGAAAATGAAAATAATCGTAAAAATTCACTAGTTGATCAGTACGCAAAAATTTTGGATGCGGAAGAAATTGAAGATATTCGTGGCAAGGTAAGCGACTTTTCTTATGATGAACTAAAAAGCAAATTGGCTATTACTTTTGCTGAAAAGCAATTCGCTAATAAGAATGAAGAGAAAGTACCACTACCAGACCCATCCAAATCTCAATTTGCTTTACTAATGGAAAAATATCGTAAAAACTAAGGAGGAGACTAAGTTATGGCTCTCAAAAGATTCCCACTCGAAGCTTATTCTAGCCTAGAGTTAAATCAGGTAGCCTTCCCTAAGCACGGTTTAGTCGTTTCTCAAACCCCTCTAGGAGAAGAGTTTACCGCGGCAGCTCCATGCGAAAATGGCATGTGGGTACTTGCTGACAAAGCTCGCGGATTTATTGGTTCTGCTGAAGATCCTGCGGACGCGCCTATTGGTGTTGTTTATACGACCGAAAAAGAATACGACATCTTCCATGTCGGTCTCAAGACTTTCGGCCGCAAGATTAAAGGTGATTATCCCCGTGTTGGCATTATGCAGCCCGGCGATACCATGACTACGAACTGCCTACAGTATGATGACGAGGAATTCCCAGATGAGGAAGACGCCGCGGAGGCCAGTGGTCTTTACGCTGCTCTGGAAAAAATTGATGAAACTCCAGTTTATGTTGTTCTAGTTGCTAATAGCCCAGTTCCGAAGCTAACCCTAACTAAGCCAGCATCTGGTATCTATGCTAAGGTTACTAAGTTCTATACCGTACCAAACGGTGAAAAGGGCGTTAAATATCAAATTATTCGAGTATAAGAGGGGAGGCACGAACATATGAATATGGAAAATTTACGCGTCCTAATGGACGGTGCATTTGGTCGTAGAGTCCCCGCCAACTTCGCGGCTGAAGACTATGATTACAATGCCGCTCTACATGATGAGCTAGTTAAGCTCCTATGCGATAAGAATGGTAGGTTCAATCGTTATCAATATGATCGCAACCGCATTGATCTCTTTGAACTTCTTTCTCAGAATCTAGATGAAGTTCTACCAGTATCTATTCGTGATGCTCTTGGCCTATTTACTGAGATTATTCGTATTCCTCAAGGATCTCGCCTTGAGTTCCGTGTAACTCGCGGTAAACAGCGTGGTAAGCAGTTTGTTACCCGCGCGACCGAGTCTGGTAACTATGAAGCCTTTAGGCTTGATCGTGACCGTTTTGACCTATATCCTGTCGCGATCGGTGGTGCCGGTACTGTTGACTTCGAACGCTATCTTGACGGCGCTGAGAGTATTCAGGACATCTACGATGTTCTAGAAGAAGGTTTCCTAGACCGTATCTTTGAAATGGTTCAGGACGCTCTACTTCAAACTTGGAATCTTGCCGGACGTCCTGCTCGTAACAAAGTTGTTACGAATACCTTTGATGCTAAAGCAATGCAGGGTCTTTGCAATACGGTAAAGCCTTATGGCGATCCAATCATCTATTGCTCTGCACTCTTTGCCGCAGAAATGGTTAATGCTATTACTTACAACTCCACGACAAAGATTTCTGATCAGGATATGCTAGAACTACGCGATCGTGGATATATTGGTAAGTTCTATGGCACACCTGTTGTAGTTATGCCACAGTCTTTCACTGACGAGACTAATACTAAGTTCACTGTCAATCCTTCTTTCGCCTTTGTAATGCCCGCTGGCCGTGAGAAGATCGTTAAGCTCGGTTTTGAAGGCTCAACTTACGTTCGCGAATGGAACGATCACGAAGGTGACAACAGCATTGGTATTCAGGCCTATGCTAAGGTTGGCGTTGCTGTCGTTGGAACTCCTAACTATTGGGGCATCTATTACAATAAGGGTATTGATGCCGGCGGATGGGAAGACTACAACAAAGAGCTTGTTAAAGACGAGTAATTGATTATCAGTTTTGGGAGCGAGAATGTCTCGCTTCCAAGACTTTCTTGGAGGTAAAAGGAGAATTATGGTTACTATTAAAAATATTAGCAATGCAATGGTTTACATTGTTTTTCCTGATTTAAAAATCCATCGTCAGTTGCGGCCAAACCAAAGTTTTGGTGTTACTGCTGAGGATTATGACCAGATGGTTTATGATCCGGGCTTTTCTTCAATGATGGATGAGCATTATATTTCTGTTAAGGCAGATGCCACGGACAAACCAAAGAATGCAATTCCGGATAGTAAAATCTATGATGTGGACACTATCGTAAAGATGTATGAAACGAAAGATTACACTAATTTCACCAAGTTCATTCGTATGGCTGCGCCCGCTGAAAAGGACATCGCAGTACAGAAAGCCATTGATATGAAGATTACAGACAACGCTTTTGTTAAACTTATTAAAGATTATTGCGACGTTGATGTAATTAATAGTATCAATATTGAACATCAATTACAATCCTAAATGGCCACTTCTTTCACAAAAGTTTATGACGCTTTCTTGGGGCGCATAAACGCGGATGATTGGACAACTGAAGAAGAATATGCCATTGTCGAGCGGGATTGGCAAGAACTTTTAAAGGCGGCAATCGGCCGTTTCAAATATCCAAGAATCGCGTTGGATTATGAAGAAATACCAACCGAAGAGCAAGATGAAGATACCGTTCCTGATAAACTTCCTATTCCTTTTACTAGGTATCAGTTTGTTAAAGATCTAACAAATTCTGAAATCCAAGTCCTTGCAGTACTGATGAAACACGAATGGATTAAAAGATGTATTGCTACTTATGATCACATAAAAACATTATATACGGATAAGGATTTTAGTGAAGCAAATCTATTAGATAAGCTAAATAAAATGGAGGCTAGTGTTCTCGCAGAAACTGTTAGCGCAATGGATGATTACGACAAAGCAAGCAAACATACTCCAGATCCTTTATTCCGAAGATTGGCAGGTAAGAAAAATGCTCTCAAATGAAGTTGAAACATTTGATGCCTATAAGAATAAGCTAAAGGGTCGCTTATATAGTTTACTTTGCGAGCGTGAAAAAGGCGGAAAGTGGGAAGCCTTCTTAGATTCATTAATTATCGAAGTAAAAGGATTGGGCGCCAACTCTATAAATTGGTGGCCTTTTATTGGGAAGCTACAAATGATGCATTATCTCTCATATGAGTGGTTTAGGAAAACAGTCTTTGATTGTATTAATTTAGTTTCTGGACTGGAAGTACCAGATGAATTATCGTGACGTTTATTTTCGCAGAATAAATCACTTAGGGGAAAATGTACAGGAACGAGTTAAGAATGACGGAATTCGTACTTTTGAAAAATGGCTTGTTAATTCACCTCATACAGTACGGAATTTGTCGGTTGAGCGAGGTATTCATTTTGATGGTATTCTACTTACTAGCAAAGATAAGGAATACCAGAAAATTTTATTTTTAAATGTAGCAAATAATGTTCCACTTGTAGTCGGAGATATTATGACTTGGATACAAGACGATGGTTCCGAAGAGAAGTGGATATTGTTTCAAGAGAAAAAGAAAGTTAACGGGTCATATAGAGTATTCTGGATGGTCAGATGCAACTATCTTTTAAAGTGGGTAGATAAGCAAGGCCATTTACAGCAATCTTGGAGCTATGTGGTCAGTTCTGTTGATGATAAGATAAAGGGTAATTTTAGGACATGGCACGCACTTATCACACCTCAGCCAAACAAGTACGCAGAAATTCTAATGCCGCGTTATTCCATTGAAAGGGCAACAAACTTCATTGTGGAGGACGAATCTTGGACGGTCGTAGAATACGATCATACTAGCGTTCCCGGCATAATTTACTTATCATTAACTGAAAACAAAGTTAACATGGTTTATGACGATTTGGAGAACAATATTGCAGATACAGATAGGATAGCGAAATATGAGTTGCTTACGCCGGAAGAAGTACAAACGTATGAAGTTGGCGAAGAGATTAAGCCGCTATTTACTGTTACGAAAAATGGGACACCAATTGAACTAGAAGTTAATCTATTATCGACCGATAAGAAAATTGCAAAAACAATTGATGGTAAACTGATCGCGCAAAAAGCTGGCGAGACATCAATTATAATACAACTTATAAATGATGCAAAGGTTTGTAAAAAGATTAATATAAAAGTAGTAGATAAAAAGGAAGAAGAGATTCTTGCCTATATTGACGGTTCTGCTACTATTATGCTCGACCGCGCGAAAACTTATAAGCTTTCTGGCAATATCGATTTTTCCGATGTTACTTTCTCATTGGACACTAATTTGGCGAAAATTGTAAAAATCGAATCGAATTCTTGTACCGTTCAAGCGAATGCTAAAAATGAATTGGGAACTTTTACTTTAACGGCTACGTATGGCGGCAAAACCTATACAAAAGAAATTAAAGTAATTCCGCTATGGTAGGTGTAAAATATGGCAAGTGATCAAACACAACGTAGGTTTGCGGTTCTGGGAACTAACACTTTTAGAATAGCTAATAGCTTAATGAAAAATCAAAAAATTTGCCGCCTACTGAAATATCAATCAAGAGACGCATTAGATCCTGCTGCGCACCCAGATGTTGACGGAGCAGACCTAATTAATAAACAAATTTTAATCGTTCCTAAAATTTACGATGATAGTACAGAAAAGATGTCCTACATCACTGCTATCTTTGACGATTACGTAGTTAACGTATTTAATCCCGAATTTAAAACTTGTACAGTACGTTTCGATGTTGCATGTCCATATGATGAATGGGCGCTAGATGGAAAAACAATGCGGCCTTATATGATTATGCAAGAAATCGACACAATGTTTAACGAAGAAAAGTTGGCTGGTATTGGGACTCTACAATTTTATCGCGCGGATACTCTTACGCTTACCCCTTGGATTGGCGGCTATTCGTTGAGGTATAAAATTAATGAATTTAACTGATGATGAAATTTTAAAGTTTCAAAAAGGAACGCCAATTTTCTTAGACGATATTTGTGCAATCTATACGCCTACAATTGGAGAAATCGTTGATATTGGTTATAGTAAATTTCAGCAATACCTTAGTGTCCTTACGTCAGAAAAACCTGAAATAAAAAATGAAGATCCAGCATTAACCAAAATTCTAGATGGATTAACAGACTTTACATATATAATTATGTTTTCTTCTATAGACTTAGAATTGAATAGTTTATTGAAGGAAGCATTTCGTTTCTTTACTCATGAGGATGTAATTTTTTCGTTGGAGCCAGCGCAAATTATAGTTGGGCCGCTACAAGAAAAACACATTCTTACTGAGGAACGATATTATGATTTGCAAAAAATTTTGCGAAGAATGTGTTTCCTCGAACAAGAAGGGGAAGAAATAATTATAAATGCTGATGATTCTCCCGCGGTAAAGAAACTGAAAAAGCAAATGCGCGCGAATCGAGAAAGAGTGCGTATAGCCAAAGCAAAGAAGGCCGCGAAGGAAAAGTCAGATTTAAAATTTTCTGACCTAATTGGTAGCCTAGCCGTGAACGGCTGTGGTTTGAATATGGAAAACATTTACAATATTACTTATTATGCTTTTCATGATCAACTTAAACGTATGGGTTGGCGTGATCAGTTTAATATAAACAATCAAGCCGCACTAGCTGGGGCTAAATTAAAGAAGAATCAATTGAAGCATTGGATGCGTTCAATTGCTAGTTCTGAAAAATAGTTATTTTATTGGAGGTAACTTTAAATGGCTGTAAATATTTTTGAGAAATACGGTAGAGAAATGCTGCTTTAAGGAGTAATCCTTATTGAAAAATTCCGTGAACTGCTGGGAGTCTCTAAAGCTCATTTGCTACAACGTAGCGCGAAAGCGCAGGCGTGAATGCTTTAAAAAGTAATGAGATATTATGAGTAATCAGCAACCAAGCTAAGGAGAATAATTTTAATGTGGAAAACAATTCCCGTTGATGATAATTATGAAGCAAGTACCGATGGACAGATTCGTGAAAAAGAAAGTAAAAAAATCGTTTCACAATGGGTAAGTTGTGATAAATATTTAATCGCAACCTTATCAGGTAAATTATATCGCGTTCATCGCTTAATTGCTATGACTTTTATCAGTAATCCGAATAATTTGCCAGTTGTCAATCATAAAAACTTTAATAAACAAGATAATCATGTCGCTAATTTAGAATGGGTAACGTATTCACAGAATTCGTTACATAGTTTTTCTAACAATCATCGTCAAGATTCTGTAACAAAATGGGCAAGTGAAATTCAGCCGCGAGCGGCTGAGGCCTCCAAAACAAAAGTTGCTCAATATGATTTACAAGGAAATTTATTAAAGATTTATGATAGCCAAAGAGAAGCAAGTGAACAAACTGGCACCTGCCGTAGTTCTATAACTAGATGTGTAACCGGTCATAGAAAAACTGCGGGAGGCTATAAATGGAAATACTACTTAGAAGGCTCAACGACTACGAATGAAGAAAGTCCTACTTCATCAGTGCGGAACTCCGAGAAATCGGATGAAGATATAGTCTGAACTTATACGAAAATATAAGAAGTTGTGTATAGGCGCAATTGTAACATAATTGATTAAAGAGGTTGCCAATGTCTACTTTGAAGCTCTAGAAGACGATCTAGCGGCTGGTGTTTATAAAGGGGACGTTGTGCTCTTCCTTGATTCTCTAAAAGTATCAACAATTGAACAGACCGCTGAAAGTGCTGACGCGCGTGGTGGTTGGTCCAACCCGAAACTTGTCTCTTGGGACTATGGTCGTGAGATCAATGTAACCCTAGAGGATGCGCTAATGTCATTAGAGTCACTACGCTTCATGCTTGGTGGCGCTATTAAGCGGCCGAAGTCTACTGCTCCTGTTATCGTTCGTCATACGGAGCAAGTAGTTTGCACTACGGGTGGCGTAGTACCGCTACCTAAGGATCACCTAACTGATCGTACCCTAACTCCTAAGGCTACTTATGGCCATCCAATTCGTCTTATCAACCTCACGACTGGTGTGCGTACACAGCTAGTTGTTGAGCAAGAAGAAGGAGAGGCTATCGTTCTTGACGGGAAAAAGGCCATTAAGTTTAAGAACCCTGCCGCTGGAGTTACGACTGAAGTTGCTACGAAGTATGGCGACGTAATCCGTATTTTCTGGGAAGAGATTATCGCTAATGAGACTGGCGCGGAGACTGCTGTTGAAGTTGTTATCAGTCCTAATACTTTCCCAGGTACTTATAAGGTCGTTGGAGATACGTTTATGCGTTCCGAGAAAACGGGTAAGGACGAGCCTTTCCAATTTATTATCGCGAAGGCAAAAGTACTCTCAGACGTCACCATAACGTTGGAGGCAGAAGGAGACCCCAGCACTTTCGAGATGCAGCTAAGTGCTCTCCGTGCTACAAACGAACAGGGCGAGAATGAGATGATGAAGCTAGTTCGTTATGGATTCACTAATGATGAATCTGTTGACGATGGCGACGATCATGGCTCAGTCGCTGAGTAATTGAGTATAATAGAGGCTAAAGCTGAGGTTTTAGCCTCTTTATTTTTTTACCTAAATGGAGGTAAAATATGTTAGATCAATATTTTGGTACAAAAGAAATTTACGAACTAACATTACGCGCGAAAACTCCAATGAAATTTGGAAGTAGATACATAGAGGAAGATGAGCCAGTTCTTTACTTTGAGAATATTGCTATGTCGAATTTAACTGAACGCAGTTCTGCAATTATGGCCCGCGGCGGTTGGGCGAATATGCCGCGCGTAATATGGGAAGATCGTTCAGAGATTAAGTTTGAATTAGCAGAAGGTATAATGTCTTCTATTAGTATGAGCATTTTACTTAGTGCAAATGTAGGCGAAAAGACTAAGGCTAAGCCGCTATACGTATCTCGGCGCGAAGGTCCGTTTGAATTAGATGATAATCATCGCCTTTATTTAGATCATTGGCCGGTGGACTATCCAGAAAAGAAAACATTTATTTTTGACTATGATAGAGATACAATTCAAAAGAAGTTGTATGGTAAAAAAATTCATGGCATAATGGATCCATTAGACCGATCTACGGAAATGCCCTGCTTAGAGATTTATGAAGATAAAAATCTTACTATCCCGGCGAGTTTGAAGAAGGAATACCTGGTGGATTACTACTATTATTATGGAGACGAAAGGGAAGCGCTCATCTACTCGATTCATAAAGAGCGTTTCAATGGATTATTTTCCTTGGAAGGAAAATTTTATTCAAAGGATGAGACTGAAGGTTTAAATTATACAAATTTATTGTATATGCCGAAAGTACGAATTGTGAGCGATATTAACTTACGCTTGGGAGAAAGGGCAGACCCTACGGTTGCTGGTTTTAGTATTATCGGATTGCCCGAAAGTACGCCAGTATCGAAGAGTTTATTATTAGAAATTTCACGTTTGGATAGTGACGTGGATGAAGATGTTATATAATTGAGCCATTTCTTTCTAGAAATGGCTCACTTTTTTTGTTGAGTGAGAGAAAGGAGTTTTGAAAAATGGCTGGAGCAGCTACTGCTGATAATAGCATTGTTGTTAATATAGAAACAAAAATACAAGGCTATCAAGCTGAAATTGAAAAAATAAAGCAGTCTCTTGCCAAAATTGGTACTAATGCGCAGATCGGGAAAAACATTACTAAGGAATTAGCCGCGGTTGAAAAACAGGTTGATGCTCTTAGCAAGAGAATGACTCAACGTATTTCCTCCGATTCGCAACTTACCAAATTAGGAGACTCACTGCAAAATGTAGAGGAAAGATTTGTTCATATTGGTGAACAAGTTCAGCAAATTAGCTTTAGAGACTTAGATACTGGATATGTTACTAGTCAGTTACAGAATTTAGTCAGTGCGGCTGAAGCGGCTGAACAGCAGTTAAGAATTACGCTTGACACTGGATTTCAGGCTATTGTTAATAGGAATCCTAACTTTAAGAATTTAGTAGAAAATTATTTAAATCTTGATTTTAATAATTTAAATATTGATAATTTTACTCAGGTATTAGGCCCCGCGATAGACGAAGTAATACAAAAGACTAGAGCTCTAGGTATAGAAGTCAGTAATTTAAAAAGAGAATCAAATACTCTAGGTACTAGTATTGCAAATACCGCTAGAGAAATTCAAAATTTAGGAAATATCGATTTAGATCGAGATGTACAGAAGAGACTAAACCTAGACAATGCTATGGTCTTTTCTACTCAGAAGAGTACTGATCTGCAAAATGCTATTATCGATGGTTTTAATAGATCTATTAGTACATTAAATATTTCTGACGCAACTAAACAACTCGCAACGCAAAAAATCCTAGAAGCGTTTATAAGTAATGATCCTGCTACTATTCAGGCCGCAGTTCACTCATTAGCTCGTAATATTCGGGATATAGTTACGAAAGAAGCTAAGGGCTATCAAATCGGTGATTTTAATTTTGGAGTTAAACAAGCTATTGCCGCGAGTTCAAATACAGAACTTCAAAGTACTTTTGGCTCATATAATACTCTTGCTAATCTTGCTAGTAGTAATAATTTCCAACCTTTTTTAAAAGAAAAAGACGTACAGCTAGTCCAAGATTTTGAAACGAACGTTGCAAAGTTATTCCAAAGATTTAATAACTTTGGAAAAGAGGCATCTGAAGTTCCTGCTATTATACAAAAGTTCACTGATGCTCTTTTGGCTGGTGGGAAAAGAGATGCGTATGCTGAAATTACCAAGGTAATCCAAGAGTATCTCCAAGTATTACAACAAGCAGAACAAGCTGATAGAGCGCGAAAAACGCAAGTTGATACAGAGCTTGGCACAAAAGAACCAGAATATGTGAGACGTAGAAGAAACGATCAAAGTCTCGCTATGTCTCAGCAAAGATACTCCAATGATATTGCTCTTTTGCGTCAACAGGCCGCTCCACAAGAACAAGCTGCTCAACAGATGAGAGCCGCGGCAGATGCAGAACAGCAAAAACTTGTAAATGAAGAGCGTCAAAAAGGCGCGGATCTAGTAAGACAATATAATGAAGCTTTACAAGAAACCAACAGCCTGATAGCAATGTATCAAAACCAACTAGATCAAGTGCGCGAAAAGCAACGTATAGTTGGTAAACTCGAAGGATTAGCTCAGCGCTGGTTCAGTGCTTATGCCGCAATTCGTATGGTTCGGCAAGCAATTGATTCTGTTATCTCCACAATAAAAGAATTAGATAAAACCATTACTGAAATCGCTATTGTTACTGATATGACACAGAAAGACCTGTGGGGTCAGATGTCGTCATATACAGATATGGCTAGACAATACGCCGCATCAATATCTGGCGTTTATGAAGTTTCACAATTATACTACCAGCAGGGTAAGTTAAACATTTGACTTTTCATGGAATTTATAGTACAATATCTCTTAGAAAAGAGGTGTTGTGCGTGAGAGAAAAACGCATACAAATTGAAGGACAAGATACTCCATATCTAATAAGAGAAGATGGAGTTGTTTGGAGTGAAAAACGTAATCGTGAATTAAAAGGCACAATTAGAAGAAACGAGTATCATACAGTTTATTTAGCCCATAATGGAAAACAATATAATTTTATGATACATCGTTTGGTTGCTGAAGCCTTTTGTGAGAATCCAAATAATTATACTGTTGTTCATCATAAAGATGGCAATAAATTAAATAACCATGTAGATAACTTAGAATGGGTTACTACGCTAGAAAATAATCAGAGCGTAAATAAAAAAAATCGCTAAATCAAAAACACCGTCAACAAATGGAGATCTTAATAAGCAATGGCAACCAGTTGCTTTTAGTCCACTATACGGAGTTAATAAAGACGGCGAGATGATAAATTTTAAAACTGGTAAACTCATTCAAGGTAGTGACAGAAATGGTTATAAACGCTTTCAATATAAAGATCATGTCTATTCAATCCACAGACTGGTTTATGAGACTTTTAACGGTCCAATACCCGATGGGATGAAAATAGATCATATAGACGGAGATCGTTCAAATAACGCTTTATCTAATCTTCGTTTAGTAACTCAATCTGATAATATGAAAGCCGCGATGGAAAACGGTCATAGTGGCCAGATTCCCGTTCTTCAATTTGATAGGCAAGGAAATTTTATTCAAGAATTTCCGACAATACAAGCAGCCGCCGACTTTATCGGTGTGACTCACGCCGCCGTACGTTCTGCAATTGTAAGAAACGGTACGTGCGGTGGATATAAATGGAAAAAGAAAAGTTAATATGCATGCTCTGAATATCCCTTAATTGCTGGGAACTCCTTAAGTCTTTTAGACACAAGTCACGTAGTAATACGTGACTTTTGTAATACTTAAAAGAATTGGACAATCAGCAGCCAAGCGACCGAAAGGTCGAAGGTTCAACGACTATTTAATCGTCAAGATTAAAGTAGGTGCAAGCGCGCCGAAACAGGGATAGCTGTAAAAAACAGTTAAGATATAGTCTGAACTTATACGAAAGTATAAGCTGGGTTTCGTCCCGCCGATAAAGGTAGCGTATTATCGGGAACATAATTGTTGCAGACTGTCGATGTAATGGCGCTAACTGAGGAAACTCTTAAGCTCGCACGTATATCCGGATTGGATTACGCGGAAGCTGCTAACTACATGACAAACGCCGTCCGTTCCTTTAAGATGGAAATGACCGATGCTCAAAGGGTCACGGACGTTTATTCGGCTATTGCCGCGGCATCAGCTACAAGTGTTTCTGAATTAGCTGTTGCTATGAGTAAAACCGCATCATCTGCTGAAGCGGTTAAGGCAAGTTTTGAGAATACCACAGCTATGATGGCTGTTATGATCGAAGCTACACGAGAGAGTTCACAGAACATCGGTAGTGCCCTTAAAAGTATTATTTCGCGCTATGGCGAAATGACATCAGATCCCGCAAAAATTCTTGATAGCGAAGGCGAAGAGCTTAGCTTAAACCGTGTTGACAAAGCATTGCAGACCGTCGGCATCACTATTCATGATACTAACGGGCAATTCAAAGCTTTTGACGAAACGATGAAAGAATTGGCGAGCGTGTGGGATACCTTAGATTCGAGCTCGCAAAGATATTATAAAGTTGCATAGTATCTATAACTCATTGAATTGCGGGGAAGCCTTTAGGGCCTTAACAACCAAGTTAAAATAGCGATATTTTAATGGCGAGGTTAGTGACCAAGGTAAGGTAAAATTGTTAAGGATTAGGTAATCCGCAGCTAAGATTCTGTAATTTTTAACATTCTGCTTAAAATATGATATCTTCTTAAAAAAGGAGGGAAAAAGTAATATGGAAGAAACAGATAATATGAAGACTGTTTTTCTAGATGGAGAACCTACTCCATTCATGATTACAACTACAGGACTATTATATCGCTCAGATACTGGTAATTGGTACAAACCATTTGAAGTATGTGGTTACCTTTCGTATCATATGAAGTGGAAAAATAAAACTTATCCAAGACGTATACATCGTCTTGTGGCAGAAGCTTTTATTCCAAATCCAGAAAATAAACCTTTTGTGCATCATAAAGACCACGACCGTTTTAATAATAATGTGGATAATCTAGAATGGGCAACAGTAGAAGAAAATAATAATGATAAATTGTCGATGAAACAACAGCCCATAGTTAATTGCGAATTTGATTATACAAGAGAAGAGTGGAAGCAATATGAAGACACTCAATTCTATGTTAGTAACATGGGGCGAATTAAAAACATTATTACAAAAAATATTCTAAAGGGTAATGTCCGAGAAAACGGTTATCTACGAGTAGGTTTAAGATTCGGAAAAAAAGAGTTAAAGAGTTTTAATGTCCATAATTTAGTTTGGCTAGTCTGGCGAGGACCTCAGAAAGGCGTTATTAATCATATTAATGGTAATAAGCTTGATAACCGCCTAAGCAACTTAGAAGATATTTCACAATCTGAAAATATTTTAAAAGCAACATATGAAAACAAAACTCGAAATGCAATGCAGGTTGGCCAATATGATGACAAAAACAATTTATTAAATATTTATGCTTCACAGGTAAGAGCAGAAAAAGCTTTAAATTTAAGTAGCGGTTCTATCTGTAGAGCAATCGTTAGTGGTCGAAAAGCAGGCGGCTACTATTGGAAAAAAATTACAGAATAAAGTTCAACGACTATCTTATATCAGATAATGATGAGAGTAGGAACAATGCGTTCCGAAGTGGTGAGATGGCGCTAAAACGCCAGTGATATAGTCTACTCCCTAACGAAAGTTAGGGTTTTTGTTTTATACAAAAGTATGGGAAACGCGAGCCCATACAAGTAAAGGATTGCAACGATCTTGGCCGGAAATAGGCAACAGAGCCGGCTCCTGGCCTTCCTTTCTAACTACAAACGTTACGTCGAGCTAAGCGACATCGCCGCTAACTCCGCGAATGCTTCGCAGTTACAATACTTAAAGACACTAGATTCTATTGACGCGAAAACGCAGCAGATAAAGACAAGCATACAAGGTCTTTACACTGAAAGCGGAATTGAGGAATTTTATAAAGGCCTATTAGATGTTGGCAACAATATGATAAAGACCTTTACGCAAATGCCTACACTACTCAGGCTACCTATTCCCGCGATTACGAAACTAGGCACACAGTTCTTAACAGTATCTAAAATAGTAACAAGTATTTTAACCAATTTTAGAAATACATATAATTTCCAACAATCACAACTCGCTGCACTTACTCAAACCTATGCTAAAAAAAGACAAGATATTGAAGAACAGCTAAATAACGCTAATCAGCAGTCAGGCCAACAATATAACCAACAATATCAACAATTACTGCAGGAACGCGCACGAATTGACGCAGAGTATGCCAGAAAAAGGCAAGATATACTAAACCAGAAAATACCTGGGCAAAAAACTGGGCTGCAAACTGCAGGTATGGTTCTTGGCGGGGTAGGCGTGGCCGCGACTACGGTAGCCGGTGCGCTGGACGTTAATGAGAATAGAACAGCCAAAGCAGTTACTACAGGATTAGGATCATTAGCCTCAGGAGTAGGAATGGGTATGCTAATGAGTGGCGGCAATGTAGGCATAGCTGTTCTTATGGGAGCTCTTACTGCATTACCCGGCATATTAGAAGCTGTTGGAATAGCCACTGAAAAAGTTAGTGAAAAAGTAGAAAGATTAAATAGCAAATTAGAAGAAAGTTCGAATAACCTACTAAAAAGTAAAGACGAATTAAGAACCTTAGAAGATTATAAGAAAAAATATGATGAACTTTATAAAGCAAGAAATGATAGTAATGAAGCTTATCAGGAATATTTAAAATTAAGTAATGAAATCGCCGCTAATTACCCATCTCTCATCTCTAGTATGGATGAAGAAGGTAATTATGTTGTAGAGCTAAAAGGGTACTATCAAGATCTCGTAGAAGCCAAGCGGGAAGCCTATAATAAAGATTTTATTGAAAATGGTTTAGCTCAAATTGAAGCTTACTCTGATCCAGAACTTCTACTTAAGCTATTTAATATTGACACCCCGGGCGAGTTTAAACTTTTCTCGGATAGTGCTGTAGTAAATAAAATTGCGGAATCCTTTAAAACTATTCCTGCGGACGTTCTAGGAAATATAAGTTATACAGAAGCAATGCGCCGTACCAATGAAGCTTTCGATTACGGTGGCTTTATTGATAAAAATAATGTAAAAAATCTTTTCGGTGTAGATCAATCTGTAATAGGGAAAAATATTGAACAGTTCTTAGGAGCAGATGTTATAAAGGAACTTTCAAAAGAAAGTACCTATAGCCCAACCGATCAAAGCTATATGGATCCGGTAGTTCTTGAAGCGATGCTAGAGAAAATCGGTGTCATATTAGACGAAAATAAAGGCGACTTTGCGCAAGTAAACAAAGAACTTAATCAAGCTTTTGGCGAAGATGCCCGTTTTAATGATGATTTAATTGGCTTCTTCCAGCAGATGAGTGGGTCTGCTCAAGTCCGTTCAGAATATTTAAATAAAATTATTAAATCTCTCAATATTACAGCTACCAAGGAAGCTATTGATAAGTTAGGCTTAGATGCTGACGCCTTAACTACTGATTTTTTGGCTGAAAATGTACAGCAAGATTGGGAAGGAAAATCAGAAGGCCAAAAGGACATTAAAGCTGTTTGGCAATCATTCCAACTTGATCTAGAATCTATTGTTCAATCTTATTTTGATAGTTTTGAATTATATAAAGACTTATCCAAAGAAGAAAAAGAAAAAGCAAATAATTTTTATAAAAATGTTGAACAATATGGCTCAGAGAGACTAAGGGACGCGTTATCAGAAGCTTTTGAAGGAAACCAAGATCTTCAGCAATATATTTATGACCATTTAATCGAATCTACTCAATGGACATTTGACCGCTTTAAGAAGAGTTTTGAGGAAAGTGATTCTAGAAGCCCAGAATTTGATCTATCTTCCAGAAGTAATTGGTTTAGAGAAAATTTTGGCGCCGAATACTTAGATTCAATTTCAAAACTATATACTGATATTGTCGAAGATAAGTCTTTCTCTACGTCACAGAAAAGTATAAGAATTTCTGCATTAGATACGCTTTATAGCGAAGTTGCGCAAGCTGATGCTGATATCGCGCAAAAAATAAAAGCAGCGGTTGGAAATGGCGAACTAGATTCATTAACTGGTATTTATGCCTTAAGAGATGAATTAGCCAATCTTGGTCTAGAAGCTGATAATCCTATTTTTAAGGCTCTTGATAATATAAGCAACTTATTAGCTGTTAACTTGCCGAGAGAATATGAGGTTTTTGCAGATGATTTAGGCAAGAAGACAGAGGAATTCGATAAAGCCCTTTCAACAGCTACAAAAGGAATGGACTTTAAAACTGCCTCTGAAGTAGCAGCAAGAATGAATATTGCTATTAGTGAATTCAGATTCACTGATGGAAAATATTATGTTGATAATATTGAAGCTATTCAGCAATCATATGCAAAATACAATAAGGCGCTATTAGATGACTTAAATAATAAGCGATTAATATTAAACTCATATATCAACGTTGGAGCGTTTGATAATGACACTTCGCGTATGGTTAATGCAGTTAATACTCTTGCCGCGCAATGGGAGAAAACCGATGAAGAAGGTAGAACCGCTCTCTTCAATAGACTTAACATACAAACTGAAGAAGAGATAAATCAATATCGGGACATTCTCAGCACTTATCTTCCAGGCTATAAAGCTAGCGGTGAAAGCAAAAACATAACTTTTTCCGCCTATATCGCTAAAGAAATTCAAGCTGCCTATGAAGAAGGCCAAGAGGCGATTAATTATAATAATACTCAGCTAAATAATTATTTAATCCAACTTGGTTACTTTGAAGAAGCACTTAAGAATATTTTACCTGAAGAAGAAAAAACTGATGAAAAAATTGCCGAATATATTAAGAAAATAAAGCAAAATGATTTTTCCGACTTGCCAGATGAACTAGAATCATACACTACTGTTTTAGTTAACTCAGTAAAAGATATAAGTAAGAATGTATTCGACACTGCCATCCGCTCCATTACAAGTGGCCGCCAAGGCATAGCAGTAACTAACCAAAATCGTCAATTACTGCATGACCTCGGAGCGACAGATAGCACCGGGGAACTTGTAAGCGAAACAACGAAACAAGCGTATCTAGAAATTGGTAAGAACGAAATTGATAATCTACGTAAATCAATTTTAGCTAACGTCAAGCCAGGCGCAGATCAACGTAGTCTATTACAATCTCTTCATAATGCAGAATTTGGAGATAACCTTTATAGTGCACTTGAATCAGTTATTAGCTCTTATGATAAGTTATCATATGACACTGTTCAAAAGCTAGCCGTCTCACTTGGATACAATTCAGTAGAAACTTTTTCTCAAGTTTATAGCATAGCACAAGATGAACTTGGCAATTATTCGATTGACTTCAGTGAAATTCAGCGAATTATTCGTAATGAGGATGTTAAAATTAGCGAATCACTAGTCAAATCGTATGGGCAGTATATTGACAAATCATTCTCTGAACTTAATAATGCATTCACTAACCAAGCTAAAGGCTACACATCTATAGAGTCTATGCAGGCTTTTGCGGCGCAAATTGATTACACCAAAAATTTCGAAGAATTATTTGCTTGGGATGATAGCCTACACGCTTATATTTTAACTACTACCGGTCTAGTTGAGCAAATAAAAACTCTGCGGAAAAAGCTTATTGGAGTTACTGATAAGCAAGAAAGAAACGTTATTAATCAATTACTTAGCGATACAAACAGACAGCTCGCTGAAAGTCTTAAGATATCCGATTATGTTTCTGCGCTTGCTAAAGGTGACGGGAATGGAAAAACCGAAGCCAAATTAAGGAAAGCATTAAATACATATTATGATACTATCTCTGAATTCGGCGATGGCGTTGTTAATAATACTGAAGAAATAATTGCCGCTCTTAAAGAAGGCGGAACAAAAGCCGTACTTGCTTACGAATCTATTGCAAAAGTATCTGGAATTGAAATTGATTCTAGCACCATTGACGCGTTTTACAGATTAAAGGTTGCTAATCTACAAAGCGCTCAAGAAGCTATAACCGGCGGCGTTGGCTCCATTATTGATCAGTCTACCTACAATCTTCTAATGGCTGCTAGTGCATTACATAAAGATAAAGAGGTCAACTTTAATGCTGACCAAATTGGCAAAACTGGAAAATATGTAATCACTTCCGTTGGCGATATGGTCGATGTTTATCAAGCTATCTACAACGAAATGGTTGAATCAAACGTCTCCACAACCGCCGAGCTAAACGCCGCATATGCCAAAGTTCTCGAAGCTGGCGAGTCCGAAGATTCAGCAATGGTTTCCGCGCTATCGGATGCCGCAGGAATGACATACACCAGACTGGGAGAGATCCTAGCTGAACAAGGCTATCAACTGACTCAAGAGTTAGTAAATAGCTTATCAGACGCGAATATCATTCAGAAAATTGGTACTAAAAAAATTCGAATCACTGATTTCGATGCATTTGCCAAAGCCATGGGCTGGGTTGACCATAATTCTGAAGAGTATACATCTGCACTGCGTTCGTACAATGATTCCTTAATTGAGATCAATAATCACGCGAAGTCTAATATCATTGAGGAAACCAATAACCTAATGTCTGCTAAAGGTGGAGATTGGGTTAATCTAAGTCAAATTTTCTCTGACCTCGACGAAAAATGGGAGGAATTTTACAGAGAAAGATACTTACCAAAAGACTTTAATGGTCGCGCTTTCTTAGCACAAGATTTTGGTAAAGGTGCAAAAAATCTTGGACTTGCTTTCTCTTCTATAACAGAAGCTGGTGAAATACTTTCTGACGAACAACTTACCGAATACGTACGGGATATAGTTGCTCAAAGCGATGGTACGATAGAGAGTATGAAAGCTATAGATTCTGCTGTCAATGGCGGCAAAAATTTAATGCTGGATGCTACTCAATTGGCAGAAGACTTAGAACGAAATGAAGCATTAGCTCAAGAAAGTATGCGTGCATTTGGCAAGCAGACGGGCCAAGAGAATTTGGATTTCCTAACTCTCATTGGCAATGAACGCGTTTCTCCATTGAAGAAACTAAATGCAATATTAAGCCAATATGGTGCTTCACTAGAAAACGGTATTCTAAAGATTCAAGAAGGCGCGAATGTTCCGGCTATTATTCGTACTGTTACGGATAGCGTTGAAGCTTACGCAGACCTTTCCGCTGAAGAAACCGCAAAACTACTAGACTCTCTTAATGAAAGCCTTAAACAATACGTTAACCTACTAACCAATGGTATTGGCGGAAAACTTAACAATCAACAGGCAAGTCAGCTAAGCACTTGGGCGAAAACACTAGGCATTGATTTAACCTTTACTGAAACGATTGACGGACTAAAGATTAGCCGCTATGAAGCGGAACAACTTTATGAAGTCCTTAAAGGCATTGATGAAGTCCAAGCGCAAATAGCGTTCAAGAGTCTAAAAGAAGCCTTCGAAGAAGCTGGGGCAGAATGCGAAAATATTTCCGTAACGATGGCTTCCATCGCAAAAATCCAGGAACAAATTGCAAAAGCCGAAGGCGATACTTCTGGACTGCAAAAGCGTCTATCTCTATATCAGGAAATCGCGCGAGTTCAGAGTGCCGATCCTGATCAGTACAAGTTTATGGACCGTAAGCTACCCGATGGTATGCAAGGCCCCGTCAACTCTTGGAATGCCGTTGGCAAGATGCTCACAACCTTAGACGAGGTCGCATCTGCTTCTGGAGACGAAAAAGGTCTGTTAGACGTCACAGCGTTCTATAATATCGCAAATGAGATGAATAATCTTGCCGCGACTATGGGACATTCAATGACGGTTTTCGGCATGACTGTTGATGGCTCTGCTGAATCTGCGGCTGCCCTAATAGAAAAAGGTTTTAGCACCTTAAAGAACGTAGATGGCAAAGGCGTTAAGGTTGCACTTAACGAGTGGGGTATAGACTTCTCCGCGGGCGCAGAAGGCATGATTAAAGGCGTTGATGAGGGTATCAAAGCTTTCGCGAAGTCGCAAATTCAGATGCTTGATGCCGCAATTCAGATGCTTGAAGCACTTGTCGCGTTTGAGAAGCTAGGCGATATTGACATCAATAATGACGGCGTGTTCAATATGAAGGACATGTTTAATTTTGATGAGAACAATGAGCCTATAGCTGAATACACCGCCGGATTCCAAGCTAAGCGAGATGAGATTCTAAAAGCCAGTGAAGCTAATAAAGATCTTCAGAAAGCTTTGGATAATTTCCGTATCAGAAATGTTACACTACGCCAACTGTTGACTTTAAGCGCGCAAGAACTAAAGAATTTAGGTTTTACTCTTGACGACCAATATAAAATTTATAAGTATATCAGCGATAAAATCAAGAACGGCGATTTTAAAGGCGATTTAACTGATATACAGCAACTACAATTACTTTTCAAAGATTTTAATGAGCCAATTACAGTTGATACCGGTAGCCAGATAATCCAAATTAGCGGCCCAAGTAGTTATATAATTAACTATGAGCAAATCAGTGATGACGTACTTAAGAAGGCAATCGAGCAGGCTGGTGAAAAATTCGATTCTCGTGAAAAGGCTATTGAACGTGTTAAACAAGTAGCTGCTGAATCTGCTCAAGGAAAGCCAATAACCGTAGCCTCACAGATTATGCTCGGTATCACTAGCTTGCAGATTCAGTATGATGAAAATACCAAGACCTATATCGTAGGCGGAAAAGAATTCAAAGATCAAGCCCAAGCCGCGGTCGCACGTACTTTGATGAACGCTGGTATTGATCTTAAGAACACTACTTTCACAGATGACATGTGGAGTGGTTCTGGTGAGTCTCTCAGCGTCAAGGTTAAAAAGAAATTAAGCGATAATGTAGAGATTGAAATAACTGCTGGCGCGGATCAAAAGGTTACTTATTCTAGCGAAGGCTTAGGGTCATACGATAGCGAAGATAAGTTAATCGCAGAACTTGCTCGTCGGAAATTCTATCCAGAAGATAAAGAAAAAGAACGCGAAATAACTGCTGAAGATATCCACAAATACAAAATTGAACAAGGTATTGAGCTAGCTGGTGACGTATCTTTTACTAATGAAGCGCAATTTAAAAACGCTACTCACGAACAAATCCAAAAATTAGTTCAAGCTGTAATAAATGCTCCAAAGACTGGAAATTATGGCGCGATTACGGCTGAAGCAAAGAATTTAGGTATTCAGGTTGATATAGGGCAAAAAGGTGAAGGTTTCGATCTCGCTGTTCAAGGACTAGAGAAACTAACTGGTCTATCATTTAAGGATGATAGTTTAAATACTCAACTAGTCGCTGTAAGCGAAGCAGTCAAATCACTCGGTGATGTTTCCTTAACTCAATTCTCTACCGATTTTGCCGCGATTACTAATTCTCTTGTTACACTCCAGACACTTGACGCTACTAAAATAACTGCTATTTTTGAAGCCATATCTAAGCTTGGCGGCGGAAATACTGCGGAAGGTGGCGCAGCCGCCACAGTAAACTGGTCTGCCATCTCAGAACAGCTAAGTGGTATTAGTACAGCCATCGATGATGCCACAAGCAGTCTAGAAGCTTTTAATGCGAAGATTGCTGAGATAAGCGGAAATGTTGATTCTCTACAGAAGAAGATTGAGGCTTTAAGCGCGTTACAGATTAATCTTAAGGATAATGTAAATGATATTCAAACCAAGATTAAGAATATTACTGTTCCTCCAAAATCAGTAACTCTGTATGCGAACACCAATCCACTGCAAGAAGCCGTTAATAAACTTGATCTAAAGACAACGGTTACGGTCACCTATGCTAAAGTTCCCGTTCCCACGCCTACGCCTACTCCAACTCCGATGCCTACGCCAAATAATCAATATACTTATGCTCATCGAGACACTAGAGCAAAAGGTAATACCGCATTAGCAAAAGGCACCTTAATGGGTGAACTTGGTCCCGAACTCTATGTATCTGGTGGCCATTATTATGTTGCAGGTCAAAATGGTGCAGAATTTGTCAATCTGCCAGATGATGCCATTGTATTTAATCATCTACAGACTAAAAAGCTGTTAGAAGGCCGTAATATCAATGGACGTGGAGATCCTGTAACTTCTGAACGCGCGGCAACCTCTTTCGCAACAGGCAACGCGCGTGGAGACGCTATGGCTTCCGCTTCACAGGCTTTGGCCGCCTTAAAACAGATTCGTGCTATGTGGCAGTCAATGCTAGATGCTAGCATGAAGGATCTTGGAGCGAAAGCTAATTCTGGCGGTAAAGGTGGCGGAGGAGGTAGCAACAAAGGAAATAAAACCAACGCGGCATTTATCGCAGACCTAGAACGCTGGTATAACTTACTTCGTCAAATTGCTAAACTAGAGTCTAAGATAAACTATGAAGAACAACTTCGTAGCAAGATCTCTAGTGATATGATCCAGAATGGAACCGCATATTACGATAGCCAAAAGCGCACTCTTGATTATCTAGATCAGCAAATCGCGCGTCAGCGTGAATTGTCTAATCTACAAAAGAGTTATTATGATGCTCGTCGTCAGGATCTAGCTACTTCTAATTATGGTAAAATCTTTACCTTCAATGATGAAGGCTTGATGCAATACAACGACGAAGCTCGAATGGCTAATGGCGATCGTGGTGGCTTATTCGCACTTGCGGAAATTATACGTCAGAATCCAGACGGTTCTAGTGTCTACACTGCTCAACAGCAATACGAGATTCTAAAATCTTGGGGCTTCGAGCAGGATATGAAGTATGATGATAAAGGCAAGGAAATTGTATATGACGAAAATAGTAAAAATGCTGATGACTACTATACTAAGTCTGTGCAAGCGTTCTGGGATAAAGTTGACGCATGGAAAGAAGAGCTTGATGGTCTATATGACGATTACAATACTAAGTTAACTGAAATTCTTGAGAATGAAGATCAGCGCAATAAAATTCTTCAAGAAATGATCGATAATCAAATTTCTCTAGAGCAAAAAGTCGTGAAAGCGATTGAAGATAGAGAGCAAAAGATTATTGATGAATTCGAAGATACAATGGAAGCTCTACAGGATAGCGCTGACAAGATGATTGACGGATTAAACGATCAGTTAGATAAAGAACGTCAGATGTACGAAAACAATAACAATGCGTCCGAAACCGAAAGGCTTCGCCGCCAGTTAGCAATTCTACAGCGTTCCGGCGGTTCTGCTTCTCAAATTCGTGATCTTCAGAATCAAATAGCTGATCGTGATCGTGAAGCTTACTTTGAAGCACAACAACAGCAAATTGATGCCATTCAACAAGCCTCTGAGCTAGAGATTGAACGTCTTGATGCGCAACTTAATGTCATGACTGAAGCACTGGAGTACCAAAAAGAGAACGGACTACTTTGGCAGGAAGTTTATCAGGTCATGAGCCTGTCTCGCGATGAGATAGCTAATTTCATCATGACTAATGGTTCTGAATGGGCGCCAAAATCCAGTGTGCAAATTGACAATGATCTAAATTCTCTACGCTCTTCAATTGAACAGTGGATCGCGCGCCGAGAAGATAACGATCCTGTCGCGGCTGATGCGCAACATAATTGGAATAACTATCTAGCAAGCTCCGCGCACCGTTACGGAAAAGTCCTCGACCAAGGCACAATCGAGCTAGCGAAAGCGGCTTATGATTCTGCCTATAAAACAACCTCTGATCCTAATCGCGCGGCTGAAGCGGCGGATAAGATTCTACAGACTAAGTTGGATGAATATTTTGCAAAAAATCCATCGGCTATGCCGCAACGGCCCGAGCCAAAGAATATCCCAACTACAACTACTACTCCTACAACTAAATCTAATGATGACGATAGCAGTAGCAAGAAGAGTAGCGGAAGCGGTGGATCTGGCGGTAGCTCTACGAGTTCTACCAAGAAAAGTTCCAGTTCTGGTGGCGGTTGGCACTATCAGCTGTATAATAATCATAAAGCTGAAGGCTCTCCTTCTGGTGCCTTTAAGACTCGTGAAGAGGCTCAAAAATACGGCGCGAAAGCGGCTAGAGACCATGGATATGGTTGGACATATGTCACTAAGTGGTTTAAAGAAGGCGGCCTAGACGATTACACTGGACTTGCAGTGATGCATGGAACAAAGACTCGTCCTGAAGCTGTCTTTAATGCTGAACAGACTAAAATTCTACGTGATGATATTCTAAGTCCAAAGAGAACTTCGTTAATGTCAATGCTTAATTCATTACGCGGATACTTAGACACAGGAACGACTACTTCAATGGTATCTAACGAGAACAATTCAGCAGTAACAATTGACCACCTTGAATTCAATATGAATGCTTCCATTGCAAATGACTATGATGCACGACGTGCGGGCGAAAACGCTATGGAAGAGATGGTAAAAATTGCCCGCAAAACAAGCATTCAAAGTTTAAGTAGGAGGTAACTATGGAAGTATATAGAGATATTGGACGAGTAGATGGTGGGCCGGTGGTATCTATTGCCGCCGATCCCACTCATTACTCACAAGTGTATCGGGCAACACATGATGGGGCAGGCAAACGCCTGCCCTTCATGGAGCGTTCTTTTATTAGTTTCTCGTTTGGTGGGCGATGGATTGAGGATTATGGGTTTATTGTGGTCTCCGATGGGACTAGGTATTCGCGCCCACTGTTCTCGGAATTCGCACATAGTATTACTGATCTCGATATCATTGATGGGCAAATCTATTGGGGTACTCATTATAATGCTAATTCTCTTTCGTTAACACTAGCGACAGACGGCATTGAAGATTCATTACTAGATGAATTTAAGAGATGGTTTGCGCCGCATAATACTCGCGAACTTATCCTGTCTGAGCACCCATATCGAGCAATTCTTGCACGTCTGTCTAGCGTACCAGAATTCAGTACTTATGTTACTAAAAGAGAAGTTACGAAGAAAATTGGTGGCATGGAGTACAAAACATACACAACTCTTCATCGCGGTACTGTCACGTTAGAGTTTATTATGGACGATCCATTTTGGTATTCTATTGAAAATATTATGTGCTATAAAAAGTCAGATGGTACAATAGATTATGATAAATGGATAAATGCTAATGGTGAACCTGCGTATGTACTGGAAGATCGTGATGCCATTAAAGTGGTAACGGAAGACGGTGTACCTGTTAATACTATGCTTAAAATGAACAATATGACTTTTGGCAATGGTACCATCGCGGCAGATTCTGCGGCCTCACGGAAAACGATGGTCGGCGCCGATGGCGATTCTCAATATGCCGATGTTGGCGCAACTCCTTCAGATACTAATCGCGGTATAATTGGTCCGCTAATTGTAGCAGGTACTAATTTCCCAGCAAATCAAAGTAATGCACAATACTTCTATTACGCTGGCACGGCCCCTTCCGCGCCAATCCTTAAATTTATACTAACTCCTGAACTTTCAAGTGACGAATACATTATTACTCCTTACAACGCAATTAAGCCAACGAATAACTTAGATCATAATTCAATTTTTATTCACAGTACCGATGAAAAAGAATTTAAATTCACAACTCCTGGAATTTGGACAGGTTATAATCAAGTAATTGATATTCTTTCAACCGCTGAAGAAGGAGTCTCTTGGGTGCAACTTAGAGAATATATTCGAGATAATGTAAAACACTTCGCGCCCCGTGCGTATGGGATAAAGGTAATAGATTCTGTTAAGGGTCAATCTGTTAACGCTACGGCGGCTGCATTGTCGTCTGCCAAGAGCAGTATGCGTAATTTCCTCTTTGACTTAAATGGTCAAATACTTACTATGTCATGTGAAATTGACTGTAGAACTGGACGCGCAAAAGGGACTAGCACTTACAGAACAAATACAGATACTTTAGTCACCATCGAAGAAAATATTGGAGATATGGTGCGGTCAGATTACTTAAAGATAGAAGATAGGAATTTTCCTAGTGAAGAAGGATACATTGAGCAATGGACCGCAGCAACCCCTACAAATAGCCATCGTATTTATCACAATGTTCCAAATGGCCTAGGAGAGTTTGAAATCAAATATAAGTATATGTATTTGTAAAAAGGAGGAAGAGACTAAGTAATGGAAGGTATTAAGCGAAATTATGAAGTCTCTGTTTGGACGCTTCAGGATGACTTTATAGCTGTCCTGAAGCCTTCAAATTCGGAGTATAAAGGATTAGTAATGAGTGGAGAGGCAAACCTGAAAGATGATGGTACACAATCGTTTACTTTCTCCATTCCAATGTATATTTTTGATGGTGCACAACGAATAGTTAACCCAACCTGGTATACTGTAAAAGATGGTACAGTTGCGGAAGCTATGCGCAAAGCCAAGTTAATTTTAAATAAGGGTACTGCGAACGAACGTATATTCGAATTCGATATTCTTAAAGTAAAAGAACGCCATACTGGTGATGAGCTATATTGTGATATTGAATGTAGCGGCTTAGCTTTTGAAGAGCTAGGTAAAATAGGTTATAAAATTTCGCTAAGTGGTGATAATTTTTATGAAGAGGATTACCAGTGGTTTACCCGCGCAACTGATGAAGAAGGCAACCTTCTAGTACCAGACCAACCGCACGCGACAATTCAATATTGGAATAATAAATTTTTAACGGAATACCCAGCCAGCGGTCCAATTGATAGAAATGTCTGGTACTATCGTGTTGAAATTGATCATCGTGATGAAGGTTCAGCAATCTATAAAAAGATAAATAAAATTTATGAAGACGAGTATGTATCTTCATGGAATGATGATGGTCAAGCGCAAACGGTTGAGACATACAAGGAAAAAGAACGTATTATAGATATTGAAGAAAGCAATATTTATAATATAACACAAAAGATAGCAGAAACCTTTGGTGTTTTTTGCCGCTATGATTATATTCATGATAAAGACTATCATATCATTGGTCGTGTTGTTACTTATTATAATAGTTTCATAAAAGAGCAAGTAGGTTATTTAGACATTACCTATCCCTTTAATACAAATGAAATTGAGCGAGAAAGGGATAGCTCAAATGTTACCACCAAGATGTTCGTGCGGCCAGTTGAAAGCAGTTTTAGCGACTCTAACTTAGCTACAATTGCAACTTCCAAGGCTAACAAATCTGGCGAAGACTATTTGCTAAACTTCGATTATCTATACTCTATTGGTACAATCTCAAAAGAACAGTACGATGAGATTGAAGTTTATGAAAATAAATTACATCTTCTAAATAAAGAGCTTGTTACTTTAAGTAATGAGTTAATTGATTTACAGAGTAAGAAGCCAGAAGTAGAAGCCAACAAAGAAATAGCTCAAAATTCAATCGATCTAGATAAAGAAGCTATAACCGCGTCGAATGCCTTATTTAACTCTATAACTAGCGACACTGGCAAAGTGGTAATAGGTAGCGCCGCGCCGGATTCGGTTGTTTTGCTTCAAGATTCTTCCGCGAATAGAGATGTTGAGACATTTTATTTTAAGATGCCTCGTCAAGGCATCATTCCTAACACGCTTAAAATATATTCTACTCATTCTTCTACCAGCGCGAATCCTCTAAGTGGTGAGCTAACTGGTCGTGTGATTTTAGATGAATTTGGATGCGCTAGTAAAGTGGTTGATATTGTAAAAGGATCATCTACTAGGTCTATTGTTTATTTAACCTATGAATATAGCCCATACTTATACTATGAAAAAGTAAAGAAGACTTGGGAAAATAAGCTAGCGCAAGACCAAACTGATTTGGAAGTGTATACACAAGAACTTACTGATCTAGAAACTAAAATATCTACGAAGCAAGCTACCTATAATCAGAAGCTGCAAGAGAAAACTGAATTAGTTAAATCTTTCGAACGCATGATGGGCCCTGCATTGCGGGAAGGCTATTGGCAGCCAGAAGACTATGAAGATTATGGTGATAAACATATTGCATCTTTTACTCCTTCTAATGCAGATACAGAAGTAACAGACGATTCAGATGATTTGTCCGCGTTTTTCTGGGATACGGAACTATTCGATGATGAGCAAGATTATAAATATAAAGTAGGCGTTGCATTAGAGACTCGATACTACTTAGCTATTGATCTATCCAGCTGCTGGAATGCTATTAAAGATAAATTAGATAAGATTAGTTTTCTATTTTATGATTACGTATCTTCTTCTACCTATCCATATGCTCCGAAGAATATTCGCAGTTTTGCAATTGGCTCTAATTGTATTTTAGCTTTTGTAAAGAATGGCGCAACGCCAACTCCTGTTCTGTTGGTAACTGGCGCAAAAAATCTAGCAGATTCGGAAATAACGAATATGCGCAATACTGCGCGTTTGGGTATTCTGACAAGTACGTATAACGCAACAGCCAAAAGAATAGACACGACAATTACAGATGAAATTTTAGTAAATAATTCTTGGTTTACTTTAAGTGAGAATACACCTATTATCTATCCACGTATTAAAGTTAATTCATTATTACTGAAAAATACAGAGGACCAATTGGCTCTTAAGTATGATGATATCTTAATAAAACAGTATGAAGATTACTATGTACTTACCCGCGATGACAGCTATTATATAACTGTTAAGCCCGATGTCTTCTTTCGATCTGGTAGTTACCAGAAACAATTAGACATTCAGTATTCAATTTCAAATGCAGATACCTCAATTTATCTTGATGCGCGGAAAATCCATAAAGAGAACGCGTATCCTAAGGTAAGCTATGAGGTAAAGCTTGCCGCGGTTAATCCTGATTTCTTATATACAGACTATGATGCGATAGGCTATATTTGCAATATAAATGATGAAGATTTAAAGCTGAGAAATGTACAAGGTTACATATCTGAAGTTACTTTAATTTTAGATAAAATCTATGAAGATTCCATCGTATTGAAGAACTACAGAAATAAGTTTGAAGATCTCTTCTCTACAATTGTCGCGCAATCAGAGGAGATGAAGAAAAGCGCATATGCTATAAGCGTTTTAACTAGTGCAGTGACGGCTGACGGCGCGCTAACTCCCAACACAATGTCTGATAGTCTTCAGAATAATTTATCAATCTTCAATTCCTATTCTGCCGCAAATTTTGATGACTATCTACCCGTAAGTCAGAAGCTTAAGGAAATATTTAATGAAGCAGGCGATATTATTAAAGATGCTTCAACTTCTTTAAATGGTATCCATGCTCTAACTACTCAATCAGGTTCAATACTAGCAAATTTCGCAGAATCGGTCGTAAGTGGTATAACTCCAAAAACATACAATCAAGCAACCAAGCCATCAAACTTTAAACCTGGGGATATTTGGATAGATAGCACTACTGGCAACAGATATATTGCAATGTCCTACTCAGAAGCCTCTGACAATAATGGTGGCTGGAATAGAACGTATGATGGCTCATTGGCTTCTATTACTGGCGCAGGTATTGATATAGATGCGGCTGCAGGTACTATTGATTTAAAAGCAGGAAGTAAAATATCGTTAAAGGCCAAATCACAGATTGATTTAGCTAGCGGTGATATTGTCATTACTGGTAACAACAGCGTAAATATTGGTAGTAAGTGGATCAATATTGGTAGCACTGGTGGTATTAATATTGTTACTACTCCAATTACCTTTGATAGTGCAACTGATGCAGATGGCAAAATTACTGGCGCCACATCCAGCATTTTAATGGACAAAAATGGAATTCGAATGAATTCTTCTGACATTACTATGGCTGCAAGTGATGGCATTACGATGTATGCCTCAGATGATGAGAATACAACTGCGGTAAAAATTAACAGAACTGATGGCATCTATCTCGGCACGAATAGTGATAAAGGCATTACTATTTATTCTGGTAATGTCGCAGATGGCGGTGCCGCGGTAGAAATTAATAGAAAGAAAATATTATTTGGAGTATCGAATTCTGCGGCAGATACAACAGCTGTTGAAATGACGGATGGGTATGTTATTTTGGCCGCAGGTAACACAATCGGTACCTTAAGAACATATGATCCTACTATTAATAACGCGGTTAGTGGCGTAAAAATTACTAAAGACTTAATTGGTTTTGCCACTGGCACAGGCGTAGATCGTCGTGCAATTATTATGAATGCCGATGACGGAATTGTAGTATCAAGCGGCGCGTTGTCAGACCCGAGTATACATAGCGGCAGTTATGTTGCAATTGCCCCTACTGGCATAGATTTGGGGTCATCTGGTAATTTATATCTTAATACGCCGAACATACAATTACAGACAGTTGACGCTACTGGCACTAAAGAAATGAGCACTATGTTCGCGCTTGGTACCAATCTAAATAATAATGCACGAAATCCTGCACTTGTATTCGATGGCTCTGATCTATACGTTACTGGTACTGTTCGCGCGAGTGCAGGAGTATTAGGAGGATCGACAGATAATTCTGCAACTGCATGGAAAATCACGGATGGTAGATTGTATTCCGGCGCTAGTCAAAGCTATGTCGCACTGGACTCTGGAGCAAGCGGTGTCACCAAGAATACCTATGCAATTTGGGCAGGCCACGAAACAGCTGCTAATGCGCCATTCTCATTAACTAGGGGCGGAAAATTAAAAGCCACAGATGCGGAAATAACAGGTACTATTCGTGCGACAAATTTGTATATAGGTGGAGAACAAACAGCTATTGATGAATACATATCAGGAAAAATACCGGATGCAGATAAAATTACTGGTGCTTATTTGACTGTAAATGCGACTACAGGTACAATTGCAATGGAAGCTGGTAAGTCATTATCTATTTCTGGTGGTAATGTATACATCAAGAATTCTGCAAATACTGGAAATGCAATTACTTTAGCTCCAGATGGAATTACTATTAATGGTTCTACAGTAACGATTAATTCTAATGGTAGTTTCTATGTAGATTCCGGGGCATTTGCTATAACACCTACTAGCGCTTCTATTAATGGGACGCTTTTCAATAATGGCAAGCCAGTCTTAACGACAGACTATATTATATATAGCACCAATGAGCCTTCAACAGCCAATGCGAAAAAGGGCACGCTTTGGCTCAGGCCTTATAATGGTGGTAGCAGTAGCGGCGGTACCCCTACTCAGGTTACTACTAAATCTGTGGATTATAGTTATTCATTCCCGAATGAAAGTTATTCATTGGGCAGCAATGGTAAAACAGTTAGTGTTTCGACATCTGGGGCAACAACCGCAAGTGGACAAGGAAATTATACATATACGTGTACTGTTTCTGTGCGTGCTTGGAGTGGTTCATCTGGAACCACATCATTAACTATTTCAATAAATGGCGGAGTAATTAGCGATACAATGAATAATATACCTACGGTTTATGGAGCGTCAGGAACTTATACATTTACAATAAAATCTTCGACTTGGCTTGGCAATTCTAGTGTACTTTCAGTAAATATCAAGGCAGGCAGTGGGCACATATGTACAGTGAAAAATTCTGTTGTTAGTTTAACTATTAGTGGTTGATATTGGAGGAGAAAATGGCAATTAAATATAAGACTATTACTAAGGCATTTGATAGGTCAAGTGATTATCGAGTAGCGCCAAATGATGTTGCAGACTTTAACATAGATACGATAACCTTCCCATCCGATGCAATTGATATTACATATTTTACAGCCACTTTTAACGGAGCATTACGCTCTCCTACAGCCAGTTCACGTACAGTTAGTGTTCAGCTAGAAGGTTATTCTAATGGTCTTTGGCGAAGTTTTTATTCTACATCTATTGTAGTAGAAAGTCTAAATGAAGAAAAACAAATTACTATAAGTGGTACGTTAAGCGAAAATGCGCGAGAAGCATTTTTATCATATGGAATTGATGACTTCAGAGTAAAGAACATTAGTAGAGGCAATCATTTTGAGGCCTGCGAGTCAACTAACTCAATTGTTTTTACTTATTCATATGATGTTCCAGAGCCAAGTTTACTACCACCTGGCGATCCAGTAATAACTCAAAATGGTGATTATTTTGATATAAGCTGGACACCAGCTACACTTGTTAATGCAAGTGGGACAATATGGTATAGGTTAATAGAAGGCCATGAAGATATACAAATTGCAGAAGAAACTACTAATACTCATGTCCAAATACCATTATTTTATCCAGCAGAAGTGGCATACGAAGGAGAAGGCGCGTGGTTTCTTATTGAAGCCGTTTATAAATTGTCTTCAGGTAATGAAATAACTGCCAGAAGCAGAAGAGTCACATGGGATCCACAACATGTACTCTATTATTATACAGGCACCAAATGGCAACAATGCGAATTATTTTATTTTGATGGTACTGCTTTCCGTCCTTGCAGGATAAGCTATTTCAATGGAACTATGTGGGCTGGATAATAGAAAAGACCCGATCTCTTAATTGAGATCGGGTCTTATTTTTTTATCCTTCAATAAATGGTAACAGTGCGGTCATTTGCTCTGTTGTTAATTCAACATCTTCTAATTCATTAATATTTATTTTATTGCAATTTAGTTGAACCTGTTCGTTTAATAATTCATTATGTTCAGCACTAAAATCGGATAACTTTTCTTTTTCGACGGTATATTGTCCAGTAGATGTTAGTTCTCCATACTTCTCTAAAAGACCTTTTCTAACACTATTATAGCTATCAAGTTGATTTTGCAACTCTTTAAATAATAATGCTATTTTATAGGCTGTTCGCGCGCGAAAACTACTATTATTTAAAGTACCAAATACTCTTGCATTATTTACAATATCTTTTAATTGAACTTCAATCAATATCTTCACCCCATGATTGTTGCGTATTTTTAAGCAGTAGCGTAGCGTATCTTCCAATGCAAATTGCATCAGCCTCATCTTGCGTACAATCTTGCTTAAACCACATTTTTACTCGCGCCTGTGCCTGACGCTTTCTTTCATCTCTTTCTCCTGTTATGCCAAAATGGGATTGCCATTCGTTAGCATAAATTAAGCCACAGTCAATACTCATTTCGAAAGCGGTGTCTAATAGAACACCTTGCAGTCTTGCGAGTGTATTATAAGTTTGTACTTGTGCTTGTGATTGTTTAGGGCCATAATACTGAAGCTGGATATTTTCCAAAGCAATATAATCTGGTTCAATCTTATCAATTAAAGCCATTAGCCATTTCTTAATTTCATTGATCCGTTCGGTTCTTTCTTTTTGGCTACTTGCTTTATAGGTTCCGAAATAGACTAACTCATTATTGTCATAAATGGCATAACCCGTTATATTGGAGGCTGCATCGAGGGCGAGTAGCCTACGCGTGTTTTCTTCCTTCGCGGGTATTTTATTATGCTTTATTTTGAAGGGGTCGCCAGCAAGGCATTCTTGACACTGTTTATACTTTCTCCATTTTGCAAAAGTTTGGAATTGCCGATGTCCTTCAGGGCATATCATTTCTAATTCTGTATTTAAGTTTTTATAACTGGTACTAACGAGCTTCCAACCTTCGTTTTCTAGCTCGTTAGTTACTGTATAGATATTAATCGACATTATCTACCTGTAGACCCTAGACCACCAGAAGACCGTTCAGTATCATCCAAGTCATCAACTTGTTTTGCCGCAAATTGATAAACTGGCTCGATCCACATCTGCGCAATACGATCTCCTGCTTTAATTTCATAGTCAGAATCAGAATGATTATCATACAGTATAATTAACGGGCCGCGATACCCTTCATCAATTTGGGCCACAGCATTACTTAGTCTCAGGCCCGTCTTGGCCCCGATACTTGAGCGTGCGGCGATACAGGCTTTCCAACCCTTAGGAAGTGCGATATGAACACCAGTATCGATTTTATTGCTAAGGGAATGTGCTTTCAATGTCTGGTCTTCGCGCGCGTAAAGGTCTGCGCAAGCGTCATTTTCATGAGCGTAAGTCGGGAGCTTTGCGTTCTCGTCCAATTTAATTGGTAGCTCAATCTTTTTAGCCATCAAATAGCGATTTCGCGCGGTATCGTAAACATCAAGGATTTTCTGCCAGAGAACCCAAATAAAATCCTTTTTTCTTCCGGTGATTTTGTTTTCGTCTATAATCGTATTAACGATGTCTACTAGCTCTTTCCGCCCTTGTTCAAGATCTTTATCTGCGTAATGTTCTTCTTGGAAGAATTTAACAAGATCTTCACAGCTCTCATTCAGTTTATCAGGACCAAGTCCTTCTTCCAGTTCTCGTGAAAGATCTTCAAAAAGCTCATCAGAGTCAAAAGCATCATCATCAATTTCAATTAGCGCAGTGATGGCTTTAACGAATTCGTCAATATTAGCATCCAATGCTTTCTGCTTAAGTGTATCATTATTACTCATTTATTATCTCACTCCGCGAAAGTCGTTTCAACAGTAACGATAACCCAGCTATCAACAATTTCGCCCTTGCTCTTCTTTGTCTTCAGAACGTAGCCAGATTTCGTGAGTTTATAATGCTCTTCAACCTGCTTATCGCGATACTGCTCAATGAGCTTGATTGCTTCGTCTTCACTATCAACCTTAAATACGTCAGTTGTTTTCATTAGCTCTTTCATTTTCTAATCTCCGTTTTTCATTTAATGCTTGTAGTTTTTGAATTAAGTTGATGTAGTATAATTTCTTCGTGTACTCAGCCATCATGTTCACGGCTTCGCGGCCATTCTTTCCGGCCTTATGCTGGAGTTTTCGACGTTGCCGGCGATTGAGTCCGCCATTAGCTGGCTCATTCGCTTTAATCATTTCCATTGTCTTTGCTACATCATTCGTTTTCTCTATTATATCCTTAACTTGGTCTTCAGTCAAGTTATTATATTCCGCGGTATTTTTTATTTGTTCATCAGTCATCATATGCTGTCTCCGTAATATTGTCTAAGAAGTTAATAAAGCGGACAAGCTCTTCTAAGCTATTAAAGGTTTGAAAATATTGCGTTCCTTTTTCTCCTTTGATAGTAAATAGGCAGTCACTTTTGGGATCTATGAATACCGCAATTGGGTGCTTTAAGATATCTTGGGCACTATAGCTATTAGAAGACATTTCTACTGTTATATCTGGTTTTGTAATAGTGCATGTATAATAGCCGCCATGACTCTTCTTATAAGCAATACATAGATATTTCCCGTTACCAAAAATTCTAGCTAATTTTGCAGGAGTCTCTTTTTCTTCAGACAAGACATCCGATGTATTCGACACCGGGTCAACTAATTCGGCATCATAAAACTGGTCATTTATCTTTTCCTTAAGAATACTTGCCATTCAACAGGCTCTCCTTCACATGATGAGAATGCATTAATTTCTAGATCATTAAATAGATATTTAGGAGAAGCTATAGCAACATCGTTTCCTTCTTCTGAATGATAAAGATTGTCTAATGATACTAAGTAACTATCATATTTATTTGCTGTAAGAGCATGGTATCCATCTATATTTTCAATTACCCCAAGAACAAAACTTAATTCGTGTTCTCCACTAGGTTGATGATATTCTTCGTTACACTCTTTTACACCTTCAAAAATAATCATCTTTTCCTTTACGCCATTTATAACCGGTGTAATGTAAATATTAGGTACGTCTTTTCTTCCGTAAAACAAAATTAGCCGCCTTCTTTCTTATTAAATCCCCATTCTTGGGTTTTGAAAAATTCAATATAATATTTTTCTAATTCAGATAACTTATCTTTATCACAATATGTAATAATTTCAATCATCCAGTTCCATATACCCGTTCTAAGAATCTCGTGATGTACTGCTTGATCAGCTATTGCGTGATTACCTACTACTGATTTGAAGTGATCAGAAATTCTCTTTTTCACATCGGTACTCTTTCCAACATAGGCTTTTCCGCTATTTCTGTCTGTTAGCTTATAAATGCCAGGCTGCGCTTTAATCTCAATGCGTTTGAAAGTATCATCTAAATTTGGCTTAATATATTCTGACCAAATCAACTTGCTTAGAATATCTGGGTGATTTACCCGCAAGGAAACTTCATTTAGTAAGAAATCGATATCATCTCTGTACTCTTCTGGAATTTGGATAGTGTAAAATAACTTGTCTTGTTGTTCTTTTTCTAGTAGCTGTAAGGGCTCAATAACAGATTGGAATTTACTTCTCTGAAAGTCAATAGCATCGTTAATCTTTTGAGTTTCTTCTTCTGCCTTAGCCTTCGCTTCGTCCAATGAGTCTTTTATTTTCGTTGACTCATCGCGGCATTGGCGTATTAGTTCATTATAATTATTTTCTAATAATGCTTTTTTATTTTCATATTCACTATTAAGCTCTTTATCTATTTCTTCTTTTCTTCCATTTTTATATTGTAGGATATCATTATCTATGCTATCGATACGTTCTTTGTAAGTGTCTTGCAAATCCAATAGCATATTAGACTGATCTTGGATAAGCTTTTGCTTCTTTTCTACAGTTTCTTGCAAGCTATTATTGAGAACAGTTAATTGTCCAACGCTTAGTCTTAGGTAATCTTTCTGTTTGTTATTATCTTTCCACTTTCCAATAAAGAAAAATAAAGCTAAACCCACAATTAAAGCTATGACTACGATTATTACTATGAGTACCATATACACCTTCCTCTCTTTTTCTTAATTATAATATAAAACTTAAAAAAAGTCAAAAAAATAAATGGCGAGCAAGTGCTCGCCATTTTAATATTTTTTAAGGAATCTAGAAGTGATATCCATGAATTCTCCGTTTACTTGTTTATACATTCTTTGATTAGTAGTCGGTTTATCTAGACCGCCAAGAGTAGATTGATAAGAGCCTAACTTAATATAATCCCAAATTGACCAATCCATATCTCGCTTTTCGCGCCCCGTATATAAAGCAATTTTTAACTGATACTGTTTACATTTCGAAGCGCATCGTTGGAGCGCGGACTCATCGTTACCTTGCCCTAAGAAACAAACACAAGTGATTCGGCCGCGATATTGGTCTAGTATTTCCTCAAGATCTTTTTCTAAATCCTCTCCAATATCTTTTTGAAGCTGTGGACTATGACATTCTGGGCAATGTAATCCACAATTTGATATTGAAAAACACAAACTAACTTCATCAGGAACTTCCGCAAAAGTAATTGCGTAATCAGTATATTTTATCATTTTATCTGCTTAGCATAGTATCTACGCTTATGCTCTGCCTTTCGTTCTGTAGACCATTTACTAATTTTAGTAAGATAACCAATAATACGAGTCATATAATCTATATTCTCTGAGCCGCACTTTGGGCACTTCTCGAGAGTGTGCTTACTAATAAAACCGCAATCATTACAAATTGTATTAGCCACATTGAACGTGAAATATGGAGTTCCTTCTTTCATGGCTAGGTTTAGTAAGAACTTATACTGCTCTTTGGATAGGTGATCGCTAAGATTGCAGTGAAGCGCGGAACCACCGTCAAGTTTTGAAGTAAACTGCTTACCATGCAGCCGGAACTTATCTACTGGTGAGGTTGACTCATCCTCAACAACATAGAAATAAGAGTTATAGCAGTCGCGGGGTACAAAATATCCATCTGCGCGGTCCCAGGCAGCATTCTTCACGCCGAGATTTTCAGCGGGGACGAATTCAGTATTGAACATAACTTCTTTCGTTTTGGCCTTTTTATTAGCCTCATAAATAGGCTCAAGAATGGCGTTCATAAAGGCCTTATAATCTTCGTTGTCACTAATAGCGATACCTAGCGATTCCGCGGCTTCAACCGCACCGTTAATACCAATAGTTAGATATTGCTTCTCAGGCGTAACAAAACCAGCATCATAAATCGGGATCATATGATTGTGATACATTTCCATGAGAATGGAGTTAAAAGCAAGCAGATATTTATGTACTTTTTCAACTTGTACACTAACTGCTTTTGAAATCCATATTAGTTGATCTTCTTTCTTATCTGGATTTAATCCGTTTAATTCACTAGCATGCTCTGGATCGTCTGCTTTAGTATACATATCTTCGATCGCATTTTGTACAAGGCGATTAAGGTTAATTGTCATGACGCACTTGCTACCTGTAGAAACTCCGCCCGCGCCAAGTGTATAAGAAAAGGTATTTTCAGTTATGCCATTACGCAGTCGGCAACAACTTGCTAACGAGTCTACACTATCACTGATATAGGTAAAGAATGAATGACCTTCGGAATACATTTCCGCGGCAAAATCGTACCAATCTTCGTCCAGGAATTTTTCGCCATTGTGGAGAAGGCTTAACGTTTCTACTGGGAAGGTCAATGGACTAGTTAATCTCTCGTGATTAAACCATTTCATAAATCTTTTCTGAAGCCAACTGACGGATTCCCATTTCATTGTGTCTCCATCGGGAAAAGCGAAATCCTCAAAAAGAGACTCGAAATAATTTTTATCGAAATAGGCTACATTCCAGAACACACTTTGGAAGCCTCGCGCGCCGGCAGGCTGATTTAAAGAATAGATAACTTGCTCAAAAGACTGCACAAGAATATCATTTACAGTTTCATTGGTAAGCGAATTAACAATCTTATTTGGATTCTTATAGTAGTCTTCTCCATATTCTTTACGAATAAAGTGGTCCATATAAGCTAGGAATTCTGGAGTGGCTACTGCACCGCATAACTCTGACGCTACCGCAAATACCAGATTAATAAAGCCGCCAAGATATGAACGTAGGTGATGCGGCGGTTTACTTGTACCACATATTGTAGTCATTCCATTTACAAGAAATGGATAAAGTGTGATGCTCGCGCAGTAAGGCGTTCCTATTGGTAAGGTCTCATCATGTCTATAAATTTCATGGTCTTCAAGCTGTCGGATATACTCGTCTGCAAGCTCTTTACCATAAAGCTCTGTAATACGATCATGCATCCATAACCGATTAGCAAAAATATTATCCTTTTTGTGAATTTCAGGCGCCATTGTAGCAATGTTTTTACTAGAGACATTACTGTTTGCGTCAACTTCACTTCCGCTAGCAGCATTGGCGGCCTTTAAATATTGTTTAATAAAATCGATGTCTTTTCTATATTTTTCGTACTTTTCAATCATGTAAAAGCCCCTCCTGAAGCTTCTTAAGAGCCTGTGGATAATTCAATCTAGTGCCATCATTTAGCTCAACAGTAGGAACGGTAAAAATATCCTTTTTTACTATCTCTTCAGGATCACGGCATTCTTCAAAATTAATGTCCTGTTCTTTAAGTTTATTTTTTAGAAATGAACATTTCGGGCAATTTTCAGTAGAGTAAATAATCATGATTAATTTTCTCCTTTTCTAAAGCCGCATATCGGACATATTCCGCTATACTGATTAATTAAAGGATCATGGCGACATCTAGCTTGATTCTCTTTTATTTTTTCTCGTATTTCAAAAACGTCATTTTTCCTATCCATAGTAGAAAGAGCGACTCTGAGTTCTTCATCAAGCCGCTCTTTTGTTTTCCTAATTTCATTATCAGTCATATTCTCCAAACTTTCCTTTCTCTTAAATTTGCGTAAGATTGTTTGAATAGCCCACTAGCATTTGGGAAATATTTTAAAACAATATCACGCTGGTCACGCAAATATGCATTTTTCTTATTGGAAATTTTCCCGCGTCCTTCTAGCCGCTCATCCATTGTAGTATATTTATCAAAAAAATTGTCTCCATTTATCCATTTCACAATTTCTTTTTCGAGGTCTTGGATTGGATTTGTGTTGTCTTCTGAATATACGAATTTTGTTTTTATTGGGATATCGCTACTCCAAAATGAATATAATAGATTTATTTTATAAACTAAATCTTTATAGTAATCATAGGAGGTTTTGCATGTACCGCCTAATTCTAAATATACCGTTGACGTTTTTGTTACATCCGCTAAAAATTTATTTTTATACTTTTTTAGCATGAACGCAACATCCGTTAGAGGAATATTAATATCCAGTATGAAAGTTGATGCGCGCGAAAACCTATTAAAATTCCGTATTGTAAAATAATCAGCTAACGTCCTACAGTATACTGGATGAATTGGAACAATCATACTTGGATTACGTTTTACGATATTTTGTAACACATCCTGCCAATCATCGTAGAAAATGTCTCTATCAAACAAATAAACTCTTTTCTTTGCGATTATTGGAGGTATTGGCAATTTGTTATCATTTGCCCGCATACGATAATAGCTATCATCCAGCACATGATTAATTGCTTTTATCTTCGCACCAGCCTGAAAACGTTGCTTTAATATTTCCTTATATACGAATGGCTTTGCAATAGTGTAATCAATTATTTCATTTTCAAAAGGTTGATATTTACCTTTTGTGAAAGCGCTGCCGCCATAAGCTACATTTTCAGCCGCGCGAAAAGCATCAGGAACATTTATCTCTCTATTAATTTCGCTGAAGAAATAAATTTTATCATAAGCCCCTAATTCAGTTTCATTCAAATCAATTAAGCGGCAAAAAGTATTTTCTTCTTGCCGATAATACGTGGCTAATTTCATAATCTCTAGATTAGGGATCATGTAAGATTGAGAAGATTGAAGGTCGTAATCTACTAAACCTATGATTTTAATCAGCCTCCAATCTTTCCCATTGATACTCTAACGTATCATTGTCTGTGTTTATTATTTTCATTATAACTGGATAAATGGACGATTTTGTTTTCCTAGGAATGAAATTATGATCTCGCCTGATACCTTGAATACGTAGTAACGTCCCGCGCCGGAACCATGATTTTTCCAGAGTATGTTTTTTACCATCTTCTCCAATTTGTGAAATTTGTTTGTCGTATAATGCAAATTGATTTTTATAAATTTTTACTGGAACAACACCGGTTGGAGTAAGTAAAGTTATTAGTTTTTTTTTCTTGTCTTTATCAATAACTGTACCAATTATTGTATGAATTTTATAAACCTGTACTAAGCGGCCATCCTTCGCATAAAATTCATATTCAACTTCCGGATCTTCTGGTAGCTTGTTAAAATCATCAAATGATTCTTGAAAATTCGCAAGTTCATGATCATGATAATAAAAACTAAGAGATTCCATTTCCCAACTGCTAATATTACCCATCGCGTACTTTTCTTTAACTTCATTATACAATGAACTATTTATTTTTTCAAGTATTTCGCTTTGATTCTCTTTTAGGTAGGCGCGCATGGGATCCATTGCTTTTTTATAAAGATTGTCCCAAGTTTTTTGCAGAATTTTGTCTCCATCTTCTGTATAATCGAGACTAAAGTTTTTATCAATAAACTTAATCGCGGCTTCATTTAGCTGATAATAGATGCCATCTTTATTTGTCTTTAAGAATTTATTAAAAAGATAAAGTTTCTTATAAAGTATCATAGATTCGGGAATTAATTCTTTATCAATCAACATTTGCATATTTTGTAATGTTAATCTCATTTTCTTATCAGCAATTTTATTTAAGTAGTCGCGCATTATTTCTAATCTATCTCCACTGCTGACCCCATCAAATGCTCCAGATTTTATCAAATATAATAATTGCAACTTATTTGTCTTTATCTTACTATTAAAATCGTCAATTGATGTATAAGGTCGATTACTAATAATCTCTTTAATCAAGTCATCTGAAATTCTCGTTATGCCACGTAAACCGTAAGTTATTGTATTATTTTTTTCGTCTGGTGTAAAAGTATACTTTGAGAAGTTAATGTCCGGCGGCAAAACCTCTATGCCATAAGACTTAAACCTGTTAATAGCAGTGCTTATCTTTCCATAATCTACTGTTTTTTTAACTTTCTTTACATTACCACTTGCATCTTTTATCTCAATATAATCATAACCATCGTAATCATCTGCGTCATAGCTGTCTGTGTCGTCTTCTGCCGAATCTTCGTCTATATCTGCGTCTTCATAAGACTCTTCCGTGTCTTCCATCTGCGCGAATGACGCGCTATCAACAATCAGATTCGCTGTATTCCAATATATTAATGGATAAAACCTAGCCAAGTTCATCTCCTGAAGTCCGATTAATGAGTACGAGAGGCAATGACTCAAGTTGAAAGAATAACCAAACTGACAGCTAATAAGTTTTTCAAGAACATACGTTACTAGCTTTTTGTCGCAGCCCTTTTCTTCTGCATTCTTATAATACTCTTCTCGAATCTTCGCGAGTTCTGCTGGTTTCTTTTTCGCGATGCCTTTACGCATACGGTCTGCCCACGCGAGAGAATTACCGCCACATTTCTCTTCTTGCACTAGAATCATCGCAGATTCTTGGCTTTCGCACATTCCTTGAGTAATTGCTGGATGATGGGCCAGCCATTGGACATCTTCTTCTTTTAAGCCATATTCGCGCATTTCATCGTACCATTGGGTAATATCCTCTCGATATCTTGCCCAGGTATCTAGCGGTTGTTCCGCACCCTTTTCACTCGCCATTAGACGAATAACAGAGTTAAGAACTGCTAATTCTTCTACACTTTTTGGCTTAATCAGTTTTATCCCCTTAATTCCGCTATCTTGTTCCATTTGAAACAATGAAATTACTTTACCATTCCATATATTTTCCCACATCTTAGGGTCGTCTCGGTTAATATTATATGGTCCTAAGAATTTAAAATAGCGTTCTTTTAGAGATAGATTTTTATCAATATACCCTGCCTCGGTTAAAAGATCAAGACAAGTTCTAATTCGTACTAGACCTTCAGTTGCAAGCATATCAATTTTTACATCACTTAATTCTTCGCTTTGGTGAAGATCATATGCTGTAACATAGTCTCCACTTTTTAATTTCATTAAAGAATTTGTTTTTGTTATATCTTCATCATAAATAATAACTCCACCCGCATGAGAGGATTGGCCAGTTACTAATCCTTCAATTCTTTGCGCGACTTCCCATAGATTAGGATACTTATTTATTTCTGCAACAAATGTTTTATTTGACTGAAAATCTTTTTCAGGATTTCCATAATAAGTATCATGCAACGAACGTTGCTGTCCTCTATCGGATTCGATCATTGACGCTAGAAAAGACCCAACATCATTATCAATTTCTAGTCCACGACAGGCAGTTAATATCGCAGATTTGCTTGCTTCTGTTTTTTTGGTCATGACTCGTACGACGTTGAACTCTCCGTATTGCTTTTGTAATGCGGCTATGACTTGATTTCTGTGAGTGGATTCGACATCTGTGTCTATATCGAGTATACTTGCCCTTTGGGGGTTGATACGAGATTGTCCTATTTTTCAATAAGCTCTGACTATATCATCTATCTTCTACATTTTTATGAACTCTATGATTAGTATCGATGCCAAACTCTTTTAAATTATTACTTACTGTCGTAAGAGTAACACCCAACTGTTCCGCTGTTTTCTTAGCATTGCAATTATTTTCTTTATATAATTGCAATAATAAATTTTTATCTTTTATTTTCCGTTGAGTGTTAGTCATAATGCCTTGTTCTTTTAATTTTCTAGAAATAAAAGCTCTAGAAAGATTTAGCTGTTCACTAATCTTCTGTATACTAAGGCCACTCTTATACAGATCTATAATTTGAGGAATTACTTCTTCCTCTAGTCTGCCGTACTTTTGTTCCCATTGGGTATATATATGAACATTTAGCATATTAAACAATTGCATAACGGTTTGACTGTCATGACCAAATTTTTCAGATACCTTAGATATTACTTTAACTTCTGAATAGTATTGAATCATTTCTTCGGCTTCTTCATCATTTATTCTTTGTTTCCCGTGACCACCTATCGTTTCATTATAACCCTTTTTATATGAGTCATAATATTTTATCCAGTACTGCTCACGTTCATCAAGTTGACCAATTTCCAAACCGCTTTCAATACATTCAAACTTAAAATTTTCGTATCCGTATTTGTTTAATGCATGAACAATTGCTATCTTTGGCGCGTATGATTTTCCTATTATATTTCTATAATATTTCCATCTACGCGCACAAGTATCATATATAGTTTGCCCAATATATACTTTACTATTTATAATATTCGTTATTTTGTAGATACAAGCCAAAAGATCATCTCCTTCTTTTGCACTTGTAGAAGATAGCTGGATGCTTCGAAGTGTGCTAATCTCACTCCTACTCGGCTACATTCATCGCCGATAGTCGATACACCTTCCTAATTAATTGATTAGGCTCGGCACGGGATTGTCATATCAAAAGACTTAGATTTCCCCGTTAGCATGAATAAATTCATACACCGCTTTTGCTTGCGTTCTTCCAGTTTTACGAGGTCTATTTTCCCTAAACCTCCAAGGTTTCATTGGGGCTTTTTCGGCCAGCGGATTGATTTGCGTGATGCCAAGCATATAATTTAATGTTTCGGACACTGCGCTTCCGCGGCCTGGCGCGATAATTGTGTTACCGTCTCGCCAGATGATTTCAATATAATCTGCCATTTGAAGCAGATATTTTGTCCACTTCATTTTCTGAGTTTCTGAGGATATCCATAGATAATCTAGTTCTAGTGATAGTCGCTCGATACTTTCTGGCCTAAACCAAAAATCTCTATCAAACCATTCATCGCCTTTTTCCATAAAAGAAACAATACGATTTATAAAGATTCGATCACTTGCTTCAGGAGATTTTAAAAACCTTAAGAATTTTTCATTATCTTTTAGTTCCTCTGGCAAATCCGTTCTTTCTTCTGTATGAAGAGGAATGAATGGCAATTTAAATGGTTTCTTTAACGAATACTCTTCAATTTGATCTCCAATTAAACAAGTATTCTTTAAACACTCATTTACTTTTTCTGCGCCAATATTACTGTCCAAATAACTATGAATTTCTTCTTCAGACATCGTATAGGCTGATGCATAGAAATCATCTACTTCTCGATCGCCATCTTTACTATTGAGAAAAGCACGCTGAAGTGGAAGATCTTCTGCTCGTAGCATATGGCTATCTGTAGTTATAATTGCCTTCGCGCCGGTTTCCTCAGAAAGTTTTAGTAACATTTTATTTACTTTTAATTGATCTCTCTGTTTAGAAGGCTGTAGCTCCAGGTAAAAGTTATTATAACCAAAAACTTTTTGAAGAAACTCAACAAATGAATGAATCTTCTCTTGAGGTTCGCCCGCGAGAAGCATCTTATCGATCATTGATCCAAGACATGCAGAACTTCCAATAATATGACCGCGATCTTGTCCAATTATTTGTTTTAAATCTGCAAAATAAATCAGCGGCCGAACCATATTATTTTTAACAAAGCTTCTTTTATAAGCTATTGTAGAAAGTTGTCTTAATTGTTCGTGACCTTTTTCATCCTTAGCTAATAAAATAAAATGATAAAAATAATCAACACCGCGCTCAAAGTTATCTGCATTCAAGCCATTACGACATAGATATATTTCATTACCTCTTATGAGCTTAAACTTCTGCCAATTTGAGTCTTCTTGTCTTTTTTTCTCAATAAAATTTTCTGCGGTTACATGGGCACTTAAGCTTTCGTGATCGGTTATTGCTAAACCAGAAGCTCCTAATTCAAATCCTCTCTCAAGAAGTGGCCCCACTCGATTAATCGTATCAATTAATCGAGTATTAGAGCCCTCATCATCATGATTATGTAAAAGATAATAACTCATACTTCACCTCATTCAGTAATATTATACTATAAACTGAGGAGAAAATCAACTAAAACTCATATCTACTTTTATCATACCCTAGCTCATAGTCATTAATAAAACCTTGAACAGTGGTGCGGCCGCCCCAGTTATTTATGTTTGCTTTAAAGTAAATAGTTAATAACTTATTTTGACTATTCATAATCTTCTCTACAAACTCAGCGTCCTTAAAGCGAATATAGTCAATTCCATTGTAAGTAATGCGTAAACTATCTTTGTTTGTGCCCATAGGAAATAACGTTGCATTCTTTAATGGAATTTTCTCAACAACGAATGTTGGTTCGGTAACACCATTTCCATAGTAATCAGCATGACTTGCCAGCGCATATAGTAAATCATTGATGTCTTCGTCCGCTTTAAAAATGTAATCAACTAAATAGCAATTATCAAATGCATCCGGCGCGAAGCTCTTATTCATATACTCAAGCAGTGCGGGAACTTTTGACGCCGCGATGCCTAGCCCAGCGGCGTTAGCGTGCCCGGCAATCAGGGAGAACAAATGTGTCTGCTCCAATACGGGTTTCAACTGCGGAAGATCTTTGAAGTTTCCATTATTTCGTAAGGAGCCACGTAGTATTCCATCATTATCTCGCCGTACAATAAAGCATGGCTTATTATATTTCGTTACAATATTTTGCGCGATTAAGCCTGTCATTTCATTTGGGATATCATCTGATTTAGAAATTTCGACAATAATTAAATTATTTTTATCTAAACCATTATCCTCAATTTTTCCAACAATTGTTTCAATTGCTTTTTCTTTAATACGGTCTTGCCGCGCTTTTACGTTTTTTGCTGTGCGCGCAGCCTGCTCAGCTGCAGTTTCAATGTCTCCAGGCTTAGCACCGCGTTTTGTACTTTGCAACTGCTTATCCGGGTCAGTTAGCGCATAGAATAAAACTCTCTTTTCTTCCATACTGCCGACTCGTACAATAGCATTTACAAGCGGCACAATATAAAAAGCAACGTCAATTGGAGTAAGTGAATATGGCGGGTTCGCGCGCTCCTTTAAAGAAAAGGCTTGTGCGGCTATTAGCTCTTGAAGCCCTCCATTCTTTATATGCTTTAATCCTTCAACAATAATGTAACGCGTTTCTGGGTCACCTTGGAACATAACGTCTCCAATGTTGCCTACTGCGGCAAGATCAATATAATCTTTGCTATAAGATACGCCTAGCTTATCATCTAGCACATTACAAAATCTATAGGTGACTCCAGCCCCGCAGAAATCTTTATTTGCATATTTTGGAGAAAGTTGATTATTGACTACAACAGCAGTTGGACAATCGTTTACAATTGGCGCGCCTTTTGTATTATACATTTGCTCATGATGGTCTAGAGCAATTACGTCTGTATTACATTCGTTCAGAACCCAAAAATATTTAATATCATAGCTACCTGCATCGGGGAGAATGACTAGATCAAACTTACCTCCGCCGACTTGTTCTATAACATCACTTAAACCATGCCCTTTACCTTCATGTACAACGAAGTCTAAGTTAATGGTATTATCAAGACGCTTTAAATAATTCCATAGTATCGCAGAAGAACAGTAACCATCATCATCGCAATCTACTACTATGCAAATTTTACGTTTCTTTTGTACATGCCTAATAAGTAGATCGGCCGCGACATCGATGTTTTCTAAATCATATGGATTGTTTTCACATTGAGCACTAGGCTTTACATAACTAGATGGATCTTTAACCCCACGATCCTTTAGAATATCGATAATTGCTTGTTCTGGGTTTCTACTAAAATTTTCTTTTAACTTATATTCCAAAATACTTCACCTTATTTTTACCCTTGTTTTATATAATTGTTCAAAAACTTCTTTACCTCTATCAAAAGGAGAATCTTTTTCTTTCAATAAATTATTATAATCCCATATATATGAAAACGAAGCTAAGTTCGTGTATTTTTTACACATTGATTCTATCTTATTTCGATATTTTGTTGCTTTTTCGCTCCAGCAATTGGTATACTCTTTATCAAACGCAACTGTGATTTCATTTACTCCCAGATAATCAGTAAGTAAACTGATATGATATTTATTAAAGTTGGAGCCACAACAAGCCACTGTATTCGCATACTTACCATAATATACACTATCTAATAGAACAGACTTTTCCCCTTCTACTATTATTGCGGAGCGTCTTGTGCGTATTCCTTTGGCATGTTCGTATATACCATACAAATTAAATTGCAATGGATGAGTGTACATTATATTTCCAATCTGAAGAGGCCGGTACTTTCCAAACTCCTCTATCTCTTCTGGGTCAAGAGTTCGCGCGCGAATGCCTACTAAACGATTATCAATATCAAAATGCGGAATTATAATTTTATTTTGAGCTATTGAGAATCCGATATTGAATTTATCCATTACTTCTTTTGTAATGCCTTCACGCAACCAAGTCGGATGATAATATTTTGTGAAATAAGTAAGAATCTTTTTTGGATATTCCTCTAGTTGAGGAATATTATTTGAGTATCTATATTTATCAATATCATAAAGATAAGAATAATTTTTAGTTGTAGAAACTGTACTGATATGCTTTAAACATTTCTTAACATATTCTTCTGCTTCTTCATCACTAATATTTAAGTTGCTATTAATCCACATAAACTTCTGATACAACTTAAATATCGTCATGTTTTCATTGCACTCAGTATAACAATGAAAACTTTTATTTTGCTGATACCAATACAACTTCATTGATTCCGCTTCTTCCAACGGATTATGACATATGGTAGGGCAAACGAGATAGCCTTTCTCGTTATTAACTATAATTTGATCTACTCCTAAGCTTTCAAGAAAGAACTTCACATCTTCTAATGTTATAGAATTAAAGATATCTCTTTTCGAGACTCCTATATAATCAAGTTCTGGGTCTTGTAAACTTAAGCTAGTAATCATACTGAATCCTTCCACTTGTCAATTTCTACTTCTTCTGAAGTTTTATACAACGTTAGTGGTTCCATTAATGGTTGATTATCCGCGTTGGTTATAAATAAATCTTTCCGATAGCCTGTTCCAAGATGAATATTAGTCCAGATACGAACATTTTTATAGCGGCCACGCCGCATTTTATATATATCAATTACATGTGTAGGCCGATAGCTTGTATCATTTATATATTTCGCGTCAATAAGCCCGCTTCTTACGCCCGTCCTTAGCGCTGGAAGGATCTCTTCCCACATTTTTTCGGACACGCGCGTCATTACGTAACCCATATCCGCTTTATCTGCCACCGCTTTGGACCCGCGAATGCATGTCTCATCCTTGAACGCGCCATCATTCTCCATACCCTTCGCGTTAACCTGCGTGCCGGTAAAGAGAAACACATTATAATCCTTAGCTATTTGTTTAAGTTGGTTCGCCATCATCATTAGAATACTATCTTCTCGCAAATTATTTTTTGAGAACTGATTCATCATGCTAGCGGTCGAATGAATATAGTCAAATGCAACATACTTTACATCTTCAACAGTTACATACTTTTTAATAGTGGCTTGTACATTTGTAAGATTTGGATCGCTTATTTCCTCAATAAAAAAGTAACCACTATATCTTTCAATAATTTTTGCCGCAAATTTTACTCTAGTTAATTCTCCAAATTCATATTTGCCAGTCAAAATATGATCTTCATCAACTCCAGATAAATAAGCTAACATTATTGTCTGTAACTCTTGCTTATCCATCTCGGTTACAATGAAAAGAACTTTTCTTGGCTCACGTATTGACCCATCTTGTAAAGTTTCGTAAACAAAAGTTTTCTTATCATGCGACCATCGCGCTGGATAAGCTAAACGACACATATCAAATATGAATGTACGAGACTTACCGCCTGACGTGCTAGAGGATTTCAAAAACATACATCCTTTTCGCGCGCCACGGCAAACACTACTAAAAATTTCGCCTTCTAATTCTGGTCCAATGCTTGGCTTTGTTTGTAGCTCTTCAATTAATTCGAATATACCTTCAGCAGGATCGCCCTGGGCTTTGCCGCCATTTAGATATTCGTTACGTATAATATTATAATTACTTTCTATAGAATTTAATATATCTTCCATAGAAGATTCATCAAAACGTTCCTGAATTTTAATTGCCTTTAATGGGTCATCTATATCTTTGTCATCAATATAAAATTCACTAATATCATACTTTTCTTTTTGTAGACGTCTTAGAAGTGAGCATTTCTTTAAGCGCGTATAATACATTTTAAAATTACTTAATTCTGCAAATTCATACGCGGCCTTTAAGAACTCCAGGCCGCCATTCTGCTTATAGATAATCGCGCTATTTTCATGTCTGTCTACTTCTTGATCTACCTCAATCGGAGATAAGGTTGTCGCGCCTTCTGTATATAATTTTTTTATAACAATAAAACAGATGCGTATAACTTTTATATCAAAATCATTTGGATTAATATCTTGATATTCTAGAAAAAGTAACGGATTCTTCATTAAACAGCCAATAACTTGGCGATATGCCATTTTATCTGATAATGTCATTAATCATCCAACCAATCATCTGGATTTAGTTGTTCTACTTTTTTCTTTGACTCCTCATTAATTGAGACAATTGTCTTTTCTTGCTCTGTGTTGATTGCTCGTATAAAAGAATTCCCTTGTGATTCTCGCATACGTTTATACTTTAACATTCTATCTACCGTTGGCGGCGTTACCAGACACAATGATTCTGCTAAAATTTTCTTATTCTCCACATGATAAATGTATTCAAGGCAATCAACAATCGTCTTGTCCGTATATCCGTACTTTTCACGCAAACGTTTTCGCTCGGTCCAGATTCGTGGTCCAGGATTTTTTAATCCAAAAATTTGCGATACTTTTGCCGCGAACATTTCACGACTTTGCTTTTCTTGTAAGCAATCGCGGCAATACCAGTGCATAGTCACACCTTGTCCAGCATACTGAATTAATTCGGTGCGGCGAAATTCTTGCTTGCATCCATAACATTTAAGAGTTATTTTCACAACATCACTCCTATTTTGATCTAGGATTATTATACAATAAGTTGGAAAAAAGGTCAAATAAAAAAGACCACGGTTGTGGTCCTATGCTTACATCAGTTCTTTCATCTCATCGACGAATAGTTCAACTAGGTCAGCTTGAGATGGAACTGCTTGACTTATCTTAAAGTCCGCATTTCCAAATACGCGCTTCACAACATCTGTAATAGTGTTGTAGCGATGCTCTTTTTCTTCTTCATCGTCTCCAGCCGCAGCCATATATGATTGCCATATATTTTTTGCTTCGGCCATAACTTCTTGGAAGGGCCGCGCCTTAACTTGTGCGAACTCAGTATGATCAGTGACTTGTGCGCCATCAAGCTCAACGGCCTTATCAATTGCTTCTCCAATAGCATCTACTAGTTCTTGGTATCCAAATTTAATCTTTGGCGCAAGATACTGATATCGAGATCCAGCAAAAATGGTTGGAGTTGATCGTGTATACAGATAGCGTTCCGTTGTACCATCAGCATTCATTTGGACTTGAAGATAGCCAATAATATCCACGATTGAATTGATAATAGTGTATGCATTATTAGGAAGGTCAGGTGCCATTGCGCTAATGGTGTTACCTTCCTCGTCTTTCATTTCGGTTGGCTTTTCCTTGCTGTGTGCAATAAAAAGTATACCAAAATTTAAGAGGGTAATTTCACGCCAAAACTCTGAGAATTCGTTCTTTAACATGCCCCACCCGGCGCCCCATGCGACGTCACGAATAGAGTCTACGCCTTCTCTTTGGCAGATGTATTTCTCGCAAAGCTGCCAAGCAATCGACGCGGTATCCACTACTATACTATCATACATCTCTTTGGCCTGAGGCTTACGTAATTGCGCTAGGACTTTCTTCGCGTCAGTCCAGCGTAAAATGGGGACACTCCGTATTCCAGCGAGGGCATTCGTGCCTTGCTCGAAGTTTAGGAATAGCGACCGAGGAAGTTGAGATCCGAAGGTTGATTTACCGGTTTTCATTTGTTATCTAATAGGCTTTTTATCCTATTACTCTTATATTTTTATATAAGTTCAGCGTACCTTTTCATCCTGGCACTCAGGATGCACTGCCTCTTGGGTTTTATTGTCTATACATAATTCACAAAATTTCTTATATTTTCTTTCAAGATAAAGTAAATTATCTTTGTAATAGAAAGCTTTGAATAGTTTTCTTGTTGAGTTATTTGAGTATTGAATATAATAAAGAACATTTGAGCGCATTTGCTCTTGGATTGAAACTTTTGGAATGTCATATCGTTTTTCCAGAAAAGTTAATATTTGCTCAAGCGTTTCTTTTCGCGCACTGCATAAAGAACTTCTAATTGCCGACTTCCCTGCTGTACAAATTGTACCATCGCCATCCCAATATCCACGAATAAAATCTATTAGATATTCTTCTGGAATTGTTTCAGGAATTGAAAAAGTAAAAGTCTTTTGAGGAATCACATTATATTTTTTCAAATCTTCTTTATATACAGCGCTATTGATTTCTAAAGTAGCAATGTCAAATCCCTTACTAGTAGTTGTATATTTTACTGGACCATCAAATTCTAGCTCTTTTTTTATTTTCTCTAACAATTCAGCATCTTTTTGAGCCAGCGTTAGTTTTACACAATTGCTATTAGACGCTATTGTTCCATCCGCAGCCAAGAAACCAATAATATACGCTACATTAGAATTCATATTTTTAAAGTAGTTTTCATTAAAATGATATTTTCTTTCCGCAACGTTTCTTACTTGGATCCCTTCATGTTTATCACGAATATGAATATTATTCTCAACCAAAATTTTTCTAACTTTATAATATCCTACTCCAAATTCTTTTCCAGAAGCTATTAATCCCATCCCATTGAGATAATTTGTGATGATTTTATTTTGAATTTCTTCTGAAACTTCATACTTCTTGGCGCGGGACCCTGCTTCACTTTTATCGCGAATATGAATATTATTGTCTACTAAGCATTTTTTAATTGTTTCAAATTTATGATGATACTTTTCGCATAGCTCTTTAAAGGTCATGCCGTTTTCATAATCATTAATAATTTTTTCCGCTTCTTGTTGTGTCACACTGACCAACCTTTCTTTATGTATAGTTTTTAACCTACGCGTTGCGCGTGAAATAACTTTTAAATTATTCCTTCCGCTCGGGTTACCTTTTAAGGCTTCCCGTTTTTGCAGTGTTATCTTATGCAATTACTCACATAAGGCCCAAAACCTAGGCTCCCCGTAAATCAATAGAAACTTTCCCTTAAGGTCGCGCGAGATCTTTGAAGGTTGAAGTGAGAAAATGTCTAAGTCTGCCATAAAATACCTCCGCTAAATCAGATGAGGAGTAAGCTCGCGCTTACTCTTCCCATCCATAGTTCGGCTTAGCCTTTGCAGTAGGTGCCGCAGCCTTACCGCTACTCTTTCCCTTACCCTGAGCATCAATCTGAAGCTGCTCCATAAGCGCCTTACGCGCATTTAGCCCCTTCTTGATCTCTACAGGATCATACGCGAACTCTTCGTCCTTACCCTGGTCGTCGCCCTTTGTGATAATTAGCTCACGAATATAACGAGTCGTGGTTTCAGGAATATCCTCGCCCCAAGAGCTCTCGCTCTTCTCAGAAACGACCTCTGAAGACGTTACGCGGATACGTCCCTTAATATTAACCGTCTGATCGACTTCCCAGTTATTTTCAATAAACTCGACCGCGGCAGGATCTTCAACGATGAAATCAATAACATCAAGTTTGCCGCCATACGTAACCAGAGCACCACGAACAATGAAACGTCCAGTTGTATCTCCGTCACGATCTTCTTCTGGCTTCATGCCAAGAATATAAATATCTAGATTGAAAGACCCAACGCTATTAAGCTTTGCTTTGTTTACAAAGGAGGCTCTGAGCTGCCATCCATCTACTACTCTTCCAGATTTAGAGACATAAGCATTCTCACTAATCGTAGTGCCGGTAAGTGAAATTACATCTGCCTCGTCATATCCATCTTCCTGTGCCGTCCGCATTCCCTTTAGATCCTGAATGCTCTTGTACGCAGGATTGGTTCCGCCCTTCTTGGTAAACTGAGTCGCGAACATTGAGACTGGGATCTCGCTCGTCTCTTCCTTACCACCATAGGTCTGAGTTACACGAACAGTTAGTCTCGCGCGCTCATATGGTGCGCCTGCCTGTGTCTTTCCGGTATCAAAAGTTGCATCAAGTAGTTTTCCAACAAGATTAATTTTATTTAGTGATTCATCTGCTAGTGTTTTCATTTATTACTCCATTTATTTTCTTTATTATTTTACTTTTAACTACTTATTAGAGAGGAAAAGCGATCTAACTAGAGATCGCTTTATTATTTATTACTGGGCTGCTTTCGCGGCGGCCTTCGCAAGCTTTGCGGCTTCCTTTGCGGCTAGCTTCTCGGCTTCCTCGGCAACGGGATCGTAAGCAAGGCCTTCCTCGGTTAGGGTATGATAAACGATCTTCTGAACCTTAGCCTTGCGGGTCTCGGTCGCAGGGACTAGCTCGATCTCTTCGGTACGAGTATTAACAACATAACCCTTCTTGACTAGGTTATTCATTGAACCAGTTACGGCTGGTAGAGAAATCTTTAGTTCCTGTGCAATCTGCTGCTTAGAAAATTCCTTACCATAATTCTTCTTTAGAAAATTGAGTACGCTTTCGCTATTGACGGTCATATTAGTTTTCTCCTTTTAATAATTGTATTATTTAATTTATATTTTATTTTAAAGATTGGTATGAATTTCTAAGCTCATGCCTCTCTTTATCATGTAATAAGTATACTGTAATTTACTACTCAAGTCAATTACTTAGTTTCATCAGTTATCTGAAAAACTTCATTGGCCATTTCTGCCATTTTATCTTCTTCTTCTACTTTCATTACTTTCTGAAGCTTAGGAATAATATCTTGCTGATATCCATTGAGAACGTTCTGCATATTCGTAATCTGATCTTGCATGTTGTTAGCAATGATAAAAGTAGCAACAAGAATTTTAGCATAATCAGCTTTCTTTAAAGTATTAAAGTCAAAGTCCTTCGCACGAATCTTATCATAAAATTTAGCATAATCATCGCGCATAATCTGGGCCGTCTTCATGCCCCTTTCATCGTTCTTCTTTTTATCATATTCCATAACTTGTTCTGCGATTAGCTCTGCAGAATGGACAAGTTCGGTAAATAGTTCTGCGTATTTCTGATGCATTTTATCCTCACATAATTTATTCTTAGTGTCTAATAAGTATTACTCCACTTGTTGTTCGACTCTGTACGGGAATATCACTTATTTTTAAAACAAGAGTCTTGTTATTAACAGAAAGGAAGAGATTGGTTTGTCCTTCTTCTACCGCTTTAACAATACCGCATTGGCTATTCTTTAGAGTCATTAATTGGTTACCTTTTACTGCGCGGCTAGTTTCAGAGTATTCTTCCAATATGGTAATTTTTCCTACACCATTAGTATCCATCGTGAGCAGACCAACGTAAGCTAAATTGCTTTTGATGATAGCTGCTTGTACAACATGCTCATCTTCATTCAATTTAATTGCCTTTACGCCTTTAGTTGCCCGCCCAGTTGCTCCAACTTCACTTAAAGGATAATAGTTATAATACCCACTGCTACTTGCAATTAATACTTTATCTTCATCACTCATAGACAAGAACACATTTACGATTTCATCGTTCTCCTCTAGCTTAACGCCAACAATGCCCTTCTTAAGCCGACCACGATATTCCTTAACATTGGTTTTCTTAATGTAACCGTTTCTGCTAATAGTAACTAATGTTTTATAAGAAGAGAAGGAAGTCATATCGACCAATAGAATTACTTTATCATCATTAAGATCAATTAAATCATAGATAGAATAATCCTTGTTATATTCTAGATCGGCTAATGTAAAGCTAAACATCTTGCCAGAAGAGGTGAACGCCGCAATAGAGCCCAGGTTCGTTGTGAATAACGTATTAATCAGATTTGCACCCTTTGGCGGCTTAACGTTAGTTCCCTTTCTACCACGCTTATTTTCCTGCACTTCGTTCTGCTTGAAGAGACGAATCATGTTATTATCGAAGAGTAGAACTCCTACGTCTTCTTCTTCAATTACATTTTCTTCTTCCTTCGGCTCAGAAAGATTTACAACTTTCGTTCTTCTTTCATCACCAAATTTGTCTGCTACTTCTTGCAGAATCTTGATTAGTTCGTCATCGAGAGCGGTGCTATTCTTTAATAAGTAATTAAACTTCTCAATTTTTTCAAGCAATTCCGCTTTCTCGTTATCCAATTTTATAGCATCGATTTTGGTGAGAGAAGAAAGTTTCATTGCCAAGATAGCTTTCGTCTGCTCTTCGTTGAACTTAAATCTTTCAATTAATTTAAGTGATGCTTCTGCTGGATTTTGAGAAGAACGAATTATCTTAACTACTTCGTCTATAGATACGGCCGCGATAAGTAAACCTTCGACTACGTTCTTACGGGCGAGTGCTTTATCCAGATCAAACTCAATCTCGCGGCGTTTGCAAGCGCGGATATGGGTGATGTATTCTTGAAAAATTTGCCTTAACCCCATGATTTGAGGATAACGACCATCCTTCAGTACCCACATGTTAATCGTAAAATGATTTTCAAGGCTAGTATCTTTGTATAGCTTTTCAATCATTTTCTTTGAATTAACACCTTTATTTAATTCTATCACAATTTCTGGTGTTTTACCAGTATTATCGTGAATATTTTTTATACCATAGTGGTCATCTTCCATTAACTCATGAATCTGAGTTTTAATTACTTCGCTATAAACTCCATATGGCAATTCGGTAATTAAGATGCTATTATTATCTGGATTATAATTCATTACCGCTCGTAATTTACAAGCGTCACCCTGACCATTAATTAAAGACTGATAAACTTCTTTTGCATTAGTAAGGATGCCGCCTGTGGCGAAATCTGGCATGATAATTATTTCTTTATCTGCCGCATCAGGATTCTTAATTAATTTAATAATTGCTTCGTTTACTTCTCTCAAAGAGAACTGAGGAATTGAGCTGCTTATTGCGATTCCAAGGCCTTGAGTGCCATTGCAGAGGTTAAAATAACCAATACTAGGCATGACACCAGGATACTGCTCTGTTTCATCAAAATTGTTTCGCCAGTTGTCGCCTATTGCATTTTTATCCAATCCACTATAAAGATAACTTGCAATTTCGCTTAGTCTTAGTTCGGTATAACGCATCGCGGCTTCATCGCCATTTTTAGTCATTGTACCGTTATTTCCTTGACATTCTTCCAGTGGGACTCGCATTGCAAACTCTTTGCTCATCCTGATGTAAGACCCATAGCAGGAACTTTCTCCATGCTCATATAGATGGCCTAAGCAATCACCAACTACTCGCGCGCTTTTGATAAACGGCTTCTTATGTGTATTCTTCGTAATAGCCATTTGGGAGAAAATGAGCATGCGCGCGCTCGGCTTGAGCATATCACGCACGTCACAAATAGCTCGATCTAGAATTACATTGCCAGCATAACGCTCGAAGTTTTCATTTACTACATCAACCATTTGTCGTTGATTTATCATAATTCAAATCCTCCAAAATCAATTTGCTGCACAAATTCTTTACGAGGTTCTACTTCTTCTCCCATAAGAGACAATAAAGCATTGATCCCCTCTTCAGAAGGCATTAGTTGTTCGAGATGCTGGTATTTTGAGTTAAATAATGATTCTTGCAAATCTTTAGGACTCATCTGACCAAGACCTTTATAGAATACAATATTTCCTTCTTTTTGAGAACGATTATTTACCTCATCTTCTGAATAATAATACCATGTTTTCCCTTTATAGTCAAGCTTACAAATAGGTGCTTTTAGCCAATAAAGTCTACCTTCTTGGATAAATTCTGGGCATAGCTTTTGCAAGATTGACATTACGAGCAAGCCTACGTGCGCGCCGTCAAAATCGGCGTCGCTGCTTATAGCAATTTTGCCATAGCGAAGCTTTTTATTATTGTATCGCTGGCCATATATCAATCCAAGTGCTTGCAGAAGCAGTTTTACCTCTTCGTTCTCTAACACTTTTTCAATAGGATTCGCGAGCGCATTAATGGCCTTTCCGCGTAGCATCAAAATGCCGATGTGATCGCCATTTTCTGCTTTCTGACGCCCGGTGCTTATTGAGCCTCCCGCCGAGTCTCCCTCCACGACCACAAGCGTAGACTCTGGTCCAAGGACTCGCGCTTCCCTTAGTTTATCGCTAGTAATGAACTTCTTTTTGGCCGCAACTGTCATTTCTTTTTCGTGATTTAATACAGCATTATATTCACGCTCTGCGGCCAAATTTGCTTTATTGATTTTTGTTAATAGAGATAATACTTTCTCAAATTCATCTCTATGAGTAGTTGAGAACTGCTTTAAAGCTTCTGTAAATGCTTTATCTGCAAGCGGCTTAAGGCTTCCGTTATTTACGCGCATTTTTGTCTGATCGCTAAAACTTGCGTGCGGAACTTTCGCGTTTATAACATAACATAGATTGTTACGTACAAAGTCTCCAGTAAATTTTTCTCCAGCAAGATTATTCATAGTGCGAGTAATTGCAGTTTTCGCGCCAGTTAGACTAGTGCCGCCATTCAGATTATGTAGTCCATTTGTAAAGACAAAAGACATTTCGGTTTTGCTTCCCCACAAGAAAGCAATCTCCATTTTATTACCTTCATTGTCTTCAGTATAATATACAAATGGCTCTTTCTGAATTGCCGATTTTAATTTTGCACGAATGAAGTCTGAAACACCATTTTTTGAGTAGTAGGTAACGGTTTTATTATTTACTACATCCGTTAGTACAAAAGTTAATCCTTTATTCAGATAACTCCAATCCTCACACATTTGACATATGTCTTTAAATGACATATGAATTTCTTCAAGATGATATACATCTGTTGATGGACAAAATTCAATATACGTACCTTGCGGCTCTTTTGAGGGTGTTACTTCATATTTCTTCTTTTCTCCGCGATGCAGAATAAGCTCTGCGCACTTACCATCACGGTAGCTCCTTGCGCAAAAATCTTCAGAAGAAAGCGCGACGCCTTTGATACCCGTTCCGTTCATCCCAATAACCGCGGCTCCGTATTGCTTATCATTGAATTTGCCGCCAGTATGCGGACTCATGAGTGTCGCGATCATTGCTTCTGAACCATCGGCCCGCTTTCCAAAAGGAATAGATCGCGCATAGTCACGACAAGAAAAAATATTTTTTTGGGTATCAACAGTTATTTCTATTTTATTACCATATCCAATAGAGAATTCATCAATGGAGTTACTGATAACTTCACGAATACACTGGAGAACGCCCTGGTTGTCTGCGGATCCCATATACATTTCAATTCTTTTTCGGATTGCTGTTACGAAATCCAAAGTTTCAATTGAATTGGCATCATACTTATCCATTATTTTCTCCCATCCTTTCTTTACTGCTATTATACCATGATTTTGATTATTAATCAAGAAAATTTTTTTGCGCGACAGCGCATATTTTTATTTTTCCTTATACATATTTTTATTTTATATATTTATATATATTTATATTACTCTACCAATTTTTGACCTCTAAACTACCAAAAATTGGTAGTTTGACGGTTCAAACTACCAAAAATTGACCTCATCGTGGTCAAAAATTGACCACACTGTGGTCAAAAAATGGTGCAATGAATGGCTACTAATTTTTATAGCTTTCTTTAGCATTACCCGCAGGATAGAAATACACGACACTTTCAGATATTTCAATCAAATAATCTGCCTTTATTAATTCATCTTTTATAGCACGTATAGTATTTTTACTACCAATATTTAAAACTTCACATAGGTGAGTAGGCGAAAAATCATATTGTCCTTTCCCGCTCCATCGTAATAAATAAAACCATAATTTAAAAGCATTTGCGCTTAGAGTCCCTAAAGCTTTATCATAGTATTCCCAATTTATTGGTTGCAGAAAAGCATTATTTGTTCCCTCTTTATGCGTAATTGCATCAAACTGCTTGATTTCAATTCGCTTTTGGTTCTTATAATTCATCTGAATCTTCTCCTGAATAACTGATATAAACGTTACCTCTTTGCCATTTTAGTGGCTACAGGGATAGCGTTCCGAAAATCAGGAGTATCCTCAAACCAATACACATCATATTGCGGCTTCTTAATATTAGGAGTTACCTTAACGATTTTAAATCCGAGTTCACGCAAGGCAGCCGCGACACGAGGCATGTAGATGATGTAAAGTTTGTTTTCCATATTTTACTCCTTAATTATTTATGATTTAATAAAATTAAACTAAAAGCTTAATTGTAATTTTGATTATTTTTATTCGTAGTCTTTATTAATTTCCCACATAAACTCTCTTAGTTTTCTCACAACACCACCACCGCATGGTCGTAATATACCTTGGTAAATTTCATCATCAATATTATCTAAGCATTCCTTTGAGCAAAACAATGCATGAAATTTATAACCTCTTGCATACATTGCTGTAGGTAGTATTGTAATGCTCATAAGCGGAAATTTAAAAACATGTACAATCTTTGAGTTAAGATGTGGTGGTACATGAATATAATTTTTAATATCATCCGTAACTTGTTGTGCCTGTTCTACACTATTACAAACAATTCCAATCTCTATCATTATTTCTTCTCTCTTTTCGTTTTTTGGCCCTTAATTGGCTTCTCAATAACATAATGACCACGCATCTGCTCTACTGTAAGACCTTCTGGCGCGGGCATGTAGTGCGCGCGCGAAGTAGCATATGATGGCATTTCCAGACTAAAGCTAATGTCGAAGTTCTCTTTTCCTTCGTTTCGAATTGCAGCATAGAATTCAGAGTCATAATCTTTTCGATCTTTATTATAAGCTCTCGTAAAATGATGTCGTGCAGACCGCTCCGGATGAGAAGATTTATTGACGAAGTATTCACGGGTGGATTTGTTAATGATGATGTAATAGATCATATCCATAATTGGTTTTGTCCTTTTCTTTCTTTTTCTTTTCTTCTATTAAAGCATAAAGTGTCAGAAAAATCAACTGCTTATTTTCTTGTTCTTATATGCTTCAATTATAATACCAAAATTTGGTTCGCTCCGCGAACCATATCTTTATCCATATCTTTACCCCTATCTATATTTATATTTATATATATCTATATTGCTGTACCAAAATTTGCGTTTTCATGTACCAAATTTTGCGTTTTTATGTACCAAAATTTGGTACATAATTCGGAAAGTGTACCAAAATTTGCGTTTTTATGTACCAAAAAATGCGGCATTCAGATCCATCAAAATTTGATGGCAGATTATGTACCAAATTTTGAGGGGAGATTTCTTTAAAAATCTTTCCGTCGCGCAATTTGCGCGACCATAGTATTATTGATAGCACTATTTTAGCATTATTATAGTATTATTATATATTAATATTACTCAGGTAATTTTTACCTAAGGGCATAGGTAATTTTTACCTATACCTTAGGTAATTTTTACCTATGCCTTAGGTAAAATTTGCTTAAGGGCTTAGGTAATTTTTACCGCATTCAGGAGCAGATAAAAATTATAATATTGAATCTGGTGTAAATATCCATATATTTGTTTTTCCATCTTCTAATTTTAAGCAACCAGATTCTTCTAATTCTTTTCTTGCTAGTTGGAGTCCCTTTTGACTTATACCAATTTCTTCATTAATACGCTTCGGAGAAAAATCAAATATACCACTTCCCGCCCATGAATAAAGATATTCCCATAATTTATATCCGTTACCTGTCAATTTTTTCATTGCGGCTTTTTTATACTTCCATATCACTAAAGGCGCATAGCT
>Ga0256405_10001242_pt1 | contig 71629 bp, 100 predicted proteins | sample RumenRJG_02DNA_FD_189096 | JGI IMG/M metagenome (GOLD analysis project Ga0256405, IMG submission 189096) | Bovine rumen microbial communities from Lethbridge, Alberta, Canada - RJG_02 | ecosystem: Host-associated > Mammals > Digestive system > Stomach > Rumen | place: Canada: Alberta...
TTTTCGTTTTGATGAAAGATGTAAAGATTGCCGTTTTCTACATCAATGTGAAAATCCCTGCCGCCTGATATATCATCTACAAGCTCTTGACCGAACAAACATTTTTTCAGAAATACTTCTGAATTATTATCACCTTTACCGTCAGTCTCGAATGTAATTTCAGCTGACCAATCAGAAACGTCCGCGAGTGATACGGGAATTTTTGCATAGTTCGTCTTGCCGTCGAAGGTGAGCGCTACGGGCGTTGTGGAACTCGATGTAGCATAATCGACAAGCGTGACATTAGAAATATCAGCATTTCCACTTCTATAATCGCAATATGATTTGAAGGTTAGTCTAAAATATTTGTGGACATCGTGATTTGTACAAACCGCCGTCGTTTGCTCGCCGTTGCTCGCCGACCATGTACCGCAATCGGTATAGCTCTCGCCATCATCCGAGTACGCTATGATTCCGCGCGTAGGAAGGTAGCCATCGCTTGATGCTAATACGACGTTACTGAGCGCAAGTCCGTCTTTTATCCAGATTTCAATATACCTATCTGTGTTTGTACCATTGAGGTATTTAGTCGTACCGTCAAACGCTAAATAGGTATCGTTTCCCATGCCGCGAACGGCAAAATCATCAACGCCCCACGTCCCGTTGCTTTTTAACACAGGCTGTTTCCAGTTGCTCACTTGACCACCACCTCACCACTTCCACCAAGGCCGCTAAATAGGTACAACATACCGTTTTCTATGCCAATACTAAAATCACCACTCACAGCGCCATTTGTGTCTGTATTTAGGAATGTCCCCTTCCTCCACAGGTCATTCTTTTCCCTGTTTTGCGAATCGGAAGAATCTATGTCCATGACGATAGTAAACTTGGTAGCGTCTTTTAGGATATTTCCCATCGTAGCGTAGGACACTTTGCCATCAAATTGTACCTTTGTCTCATAGTCAATATCATGGATTTCTCGAACAGCATCGTAGTTTGTAGATACGGAGAACTTCTTACCAATGAGCTTTACGCCAATATCAAGAAACTTGAATTTTACATCATCAGCATTTTTCCCTTTTGGTACGACAAAGATTTGGATGTCCTTTGCAACGAGTTTGTAGTGAGGGAAATAGTAAGCAACGATTTTTCTAGGAGTAACCTTTACGCGCTCAGAATTGATAATAGCTACGAGCTTTACATCGCTTACAGTTACCCTATCGTCCATGTCACTCACCCCTTAATTACAACTTTTACGTTCTGCATATCGGACGGACTGTCAAATGTCAGCGGAATATAGCAAGTAGAAGTACCAACTGGAATCTCGTATGTACCTACTTTATCGCCAACGGAAAATTGCAGAGTTTTGAGTTTAGAACCCTTTTTCTCGAGCTGGCAGCAGAGATAGCAGGACATAATATCAGATGTCTGTTTCAGTTTAGTCAACTGCTCATTATCAAGCTGAATTATGCCCTCTTTGTCTACATCGGTAAGGAGGTAGTTCCCATCCGTTCCTTTCTCCCAATTCGTAATGTCATTGATGGTGAGGTGCGTGTATTCGGCATAAGGTGGAATCTCCGTGTCAGAAATGAAAATATCCTTAACCAATACTCCACCCGAATTGTCATTCCCGAATGTGACAGACATAGGCAAAGACTTTACACTCGTGTCAACTGTGCTATATTTAGCCCCAGCGATTGTTACCTCTACTAAAAGGCCATCGTCTTGAACATGAAAGTGACAGAAAACCCTTACTCCTGTACCAAGGTCAGCATGTTTGTCAGTAAATAAAGATTTGAAGGTTGTCGCATTTACACGAAATTCTTTATTTTTGAGCGTGAACGAAAACCACGGGTCAGCGTACTTGTAATCTTTGGAATAGAAGAAAGAGTAATAAGCATCCTTTGTCTCGATTGGGGTAGGAATAGAAAAAGAATAATTCCAGTCAATGCGAATATATTCTCCTGACTGGCTAACACCTTTAGGAGAGCTAGGGAGCAGGGTAACGTCACCTTTGTTGTAGTAGGAAAAACTCATTCTGAAATCCTCCTTGTCGTAAGAGTAAGTGTATCAATACCGTCAACATAATCCCATGCCGTGCCGATAGAGTGGTCACCGTAGTCAACGAGCTGCTGGGAAGTATTCGTGCCATAAGCTACATCGAGTGCGTTGATATTATCTCCTGTTCTCGAAGTAGTACCACAAAAACCAAATTTACGCGCGTCAACAAGCGTTTTAGCTTTTGCCAGAGACTCAGCATTGACCTTTAGTGTAGCCGTAGCATTTGTGAACTGTGTCGTGTACTTGTCACCGACCTTTGCCCAGCCATCTCCTGTAATACTTTCCACATCTACCTCCTGCACCGTATCGGAGAAGGTAATGGGTTCTTCTGAAACAATCAGGTTGCGGAGATAAACGCCTTGAAAAGCAATCTTGAATGGGACAGCCCTAGCGCCTACGATACCGCTTTGGATAGAGGAGATATGTTTGCATTGACCGCCTACTTTGTTATGGTAGTATACCTTGAGAACATTTCCTCCTTCGATATATGCCTTTAGGACATCAACGTTCGCATAGGAAGAACCGTATGAATCGTGTTTATCACCCCAACTACCCATCGGAGGCATATCAGGCAACCAATTTCCATCACCATGATGTTCGTAGAGCCAGTCCCAATAATAGTCGTTCCAATTATACCTGATGCTTGCCACATGATTTACAGAATAGTCTGTGACACTATCACTTGAGGAGGTATAGTACCTTACATAAGAAGAAAGGGTATTCCCGTTCGGCATTTCTGCTTTATACATCTTTGTGAAGTCCTTGGGAATAGGAACAACCTCTGCCGAATAGTAAAAATCCGACAGGGACTTAGGGTTAATCATAAATCCTGCTTCAATGTTATACGGAATACGAATCCATTTCTTGTCGAGATAGGTGATTTCCTCAAGTGCCGTAGAACCGTTACCCTTATCGTTGACATAGTTCAAGAGGTCTGCATTGTGCGTATTTGCGTAGAAGAACTTACCCAAAAGGAACCCCCCTTTATGCCTGTTCGATTACTGCTTCAATATGGATAGATTCGTCCGTGTCGTTTGTTGGAACTTCTGCCTTGCTCGAAGCCGCCTTTACCCAGATAAGCGTATTCTTGTCCGTGATTACATCGCTGATTGTGAGCTTGTTCGACCATGCTGCGTTTGTAAGAGCATTTGCCGCCGAATCATAATCGCCAACAGCAAAAAACCACTTAGCCGTATCACCTGTATTGGGTTCATACTTCTTTGTCTCGGAATTGTAGTGGTAAGCCGTAATAACCGTATCACCATAAGTCTTATACCCACTAGCGCACCGAATCGCAATCTGCTGGCAGGAAGACTCCTCTTTAGCCGCGTTCAGCGTGAAAGACAAGGGATTTGTCTGCGTACCGTTCTGGGAAAGCTCCGTACCGTCAGCTGCATCCTTTGTTACCGTACCGTTGTAAAGTTTAATCAGGTCGCTCATTATTTATCAATCTCCTTTTTCACAAGAGTTTTTACTCCGTCTTCAACAAGAAATTCTGAATTATTATCGAGGGTTACCGAATCGAGGAGGTTTATATTCCTTATCTCAGTCCCCTTTTCTTCGCTTGCATCCGTGTCTACTGTAAAATTGTACGGAGAAGCGAGGCAATAGTCATTACCAGAACGAATACTGAGAGAAAGGCTCTTCTTGGTTGCCTTAAACGTAATCTTCGTCTCGTATGTTACAGCGCGATAGTCACCGCTTATTTCATAGAACTTAGCGCCGATTGCTTCATCCCAAGAAAGGGTGACGTATTCTCCAGACATACTCTGCCGTACAAAAGCAACAGGGTTAGGCATTAACGACATCGTGAACGTCTTTGCAGTGCTCGCCGAATTGCCAGCTTGGTCGTAAGCTGTGATAACGACCGTGTTGACCCCATCCACACCAATACCTGTATATCGGGTATCAGTTGTGTGTTCGAGCTTGTCGCGGTATTTGACTGTGTATTCCTTGAAGTCCCCCTCTGTATTCTTATCCCATACCAGAGTGAACCTTGCACCATCTTTTGTAAGAATGACGTTTTGTGGTGCGGCTGGAGGACTGTCCGTGAGGTGAAGAGTAACCGTACCCGTCTCAATCGCTTTAGAATACAAACCACTCTCATTTCTGACGATGACGCGGAACGCAACATTTGCACCCTGCTTTTCTTCAACCTCATAGGAACAAATATTCGTATCTGTAAGAAGCTCCCACTCCCCATCTGGATATTTGCGATAGAGAGAATAATACACTCCGATTTGCGTAGGTGAAGCGCCCCATGTCACTTTTGCTTTTAGCTTTGTGATAGGCATATCGAGAATATCGTCAAGAACCGTTACTTTAATGCCGTCAGCGGGCAAAGGTGTACCGAGAACAGGCTTTTTCAGGGAGTAGTTTGGCATCGTGATTGTCGCACCAAGCGTATCATTGTAGATAGTTGGATTGTACTGTCTTCCCTTAATGGTATACTCGCCGTCTTCTGTCTCTTGAATCTCCGTAATTCTAAAAGGCATTTCTACGAAAATATCCTTGTAGGTAATGGAAACAACATCGGACGGTTCGAGATGTGCAGCTTGATAGCCAGTTTTGAACTCTACTTGAAGAGTACACGTTCTGTTGTAGTCTCGATAGAAACGACCAAGACGAAGAGCTTGAGCCTGAGAAGTAACGCCCTCCAATTCAACCTCTTTTGTAATTATCTTGTGCCGTTGTCGTTGGTCACCATAATCATCAACAATAGCGGTTGCCGTTTGCCAGTTATTGAGAGGGTCGATAAACTTGATTTGATATTGGTTCGGACACTCATCGAGGGAAATTTGTGAGACAGAGAAATCCTTGATAGAACTGTCCGTAAACTTGTAGGATATATCAGTCTGTCTCTCGATTCGCAGATGAAGTTTATTCTTGGACAAGACAAGGTAGCCGCAGAAAGAAGCCATGATGTTTTGAATCCAGTCCCACATAGATTGCTGATTGTCCATGACAAGATTCAATTCGTATCTCTTGCCCGTAAGAACTGTACCGTCAGCCATCTTGTAAGAGACTTCCGCATCGCACCAGTCTGCTGCTTCTTTGAAACTATCCTCGTCAATATTGTCCTCTGTCAGCCAAAGCCCGCCGCCGTATGTCTTGTTGAGGAGCAAGTCTCTGAGACACATAGCTGGGTTTGTTGAATATACCCATTGATTAATTCGAGTGTCATATACCTTGCGTCCTTTTACAAGAGCTTCGACAGATGGATTTCCGTTTAGCTCACTACATACAGAAAAGGTAAGGTCGAGCCATGCCATGTTCGGATAGCCGCCGACTTTCTCGTAATCATCAGGCGTGTCTCCGTCGTGATACGTCATTTTAGTCTGTCCTGCAATCGTAGAAGCAACAGCTGGAATAGGTCTGAGATAGCATGGAGATGGTTTACTGTTCACTACATATCGGTCAAATGTACAATACCATGCCTGACGTTTTCGCATGTGATGCCAATGGGATTCATTATGTCTGGTGTTAGGAACAGAGAGGAGAACCATACCGTCTCTATAAGACCTAATATCCCAATCATCGCCACCGTCCTTGCGTAGCTCTGCGCGTCCTTTGAATGTTAGGTCACCAACAAGGATGTCTCCTGCGCTCCGAGAAGTATTAGCAACAGGAAACGCCTCCCATCCATCCTGCAATTTATTGATATACGATATGAGAGAAGACACTTCCATCTGCCAAGACCAATAACTTGCATCAGTGCCATTCGTATCGTCCTGATTTTTCAAGTCTAACTTTTTGAGGTTTCCGTTCCAGTACAGTTGAAGCTGTTTACCGTCCATCTGTACCCATGCGTCCTCGAATCGTCTGTTCTGAATATAGAAGATAGTCCTGCTCTGAATATCGTTTTTACACGATGGGTCAGGGATGTTATATGAAGCCGCTGTGACGTTTTCGACTCCCTCAATACCACCTTCACAGAGAACAACATGTTTATGGAGAGTATTGGCATCTGCATCCGTTTCGTGAAGCGTCTGATTGCCAGTTATTTTTCTTCTTCCGTAGACAACTGAGACAACACCGCCAAGAGACTGGGATTCCTGCTCGCGGTCAAACCTCATCACGCTTACGTTGCTATTCGATTTTCCTTGTTGATTGCCACCAAAAGCCGTCCAAATCGAGGAGAAAAGAGATGCACCCATGACACCAGCAGCGAGAGAAACACCGTGAGCCGCTTGTAAGCCAAACATAGCAGGGTTGCAGAAACCAATCGCAAAACCTACAACGGATAAAGCAATCTTGCCAGCGTCCTTGCCTCCACCGCCTTTACCAAATCGTTGAAGGTCAAATTTGAACGTTTTAGAGGAAAATCTAAGAAATTCTTCTCCGTACCCCTTATCACTCAAGGCATTATGGGATGTAATAAATCTATCCTTCATCATTTCCTCCTTAGTGATAATTAGCTTCAAACGGAATTGCTGGGAAACCGCTGAAATGTTTTAGATTATTGAACTTCTTACAACATTCTTTTGTCTTGTCGCAGCCACGCTCGAGAATTACATATTGACCGACTAAATCGCTTTGAAGGAAGTTGATACCAAGAGTAATATTGTTCCTATCGTTGCCGATAATATTCCTCGATTCGCCACGGATAATAGCCATTCCAAAGGAAAAGAAATCCTTATCGAAAGACCTTTCGACAGTCAGAACGTTTCCGTCCGTACTTACATCGGTGATTTTTACGTTGTACTGCTTTTGCTCAAGAGTGCAATTAACATCGCCAAAATTACTATTGCATTGTGTCTGGTAAAGCCTTTGCGGAGTATTAACCGTAGGGAAAATGGAGCGTAGTGTACATGAAAAAACACCCTCTGAGTAAGAAGGTGAATCAAGGTAGCCGATAAAGATAGGGAGGCAAGAACCATCTTTCAGACTGTCAGGGTATTGTATTTTCCAAATGCCAACTTCACATCCGCGAAAATCAAAACCATTCAAGACATAAGACAGCTTAGTTCCGTCAACATCGCCAAGATGTACCTGTGTCTCATCAAAGAGATTATCCGCACTCCTCGTAATATCTTCTCTCGAAAAGGGAATGTGTACAAAGGTTTGCCCATTGAAAACAATGTCCTCATCACATGCAGCGATATAGGAAAGTCCTGTTCTGAGTTTTAGGACGTACAATTCAATAAAGAACGGAGCGTTTGAGTCTTTCGCTTTCTCCATTTCAACAGGGATATAAGACAAAATCAATCACCGTCCTTTTTTTATAGGAGCACCAAAAACAACAAGGTGCATAGTAGAAGAACTTGCCGTCTGAGGAGTCTGAGAAGTACCAAAAAGATATGTATTTTCTTTATTAACGCCGAGCACTTCACTTTTCTCCTTACCGCTGAGATAACAAACAGCTTTCTTGAAATAAAACTCGTTGCTCTCTCCGAAAAGGTAGGAGTATGGCTTCAACACGACATGATTTACTGTCCCATTGTCCGAAGTAAGAGTCATTTGACACTTATATCCAACAATGTTTTGCATTTCGCGAATATCTGTAATTGTAAGCTCACTAGGCATGTACACATTGTAGATATTTCCGTGGTTGATGAACTGGAGCGGAGAAAAATCACCATAACGGTTATACAGGGACATCAGCCTATCTCTTTCTGCCTTTTTCCCATTCATATTAAAAGTAAAAGTGTGTATAGGGGTGTTCCATGTTTTTTCTCTAGCGTTGGCAAGCGTTTCGAGGATATTTGTATTCCAATCGTCTGTATCTTCAATAGTTCCCCGAATAGGAAAATCAAACTCGGCAAATTCTGGAAGTCCTTGATATAGAACTTTACTTCTGTCAACCTGCAACTTGATTTCAGCGCTATAACCGACGATGGTTTTTACTTCGCGGAGCTGTTTGAACGTTATTTTTTCTGCGAATTGACACGTTTCTTTTACGCCATCATAGTTGAAATAAAACTTATCGAGAAGTCCGTGATGTCTGTCGTAGAAGTCGCGAAGGTACACGAGCATATTTTCCTTGCCATATACAACAAAAGAAAGCATCTTCCTCGCTCTCGCTCTCTTACGATTATGGACAACCATGCCGTTATAGAACTGGATTTCTTTACTTTCCCATGAGTAAATGTTATTCACTTCGCCGCGAGGGACAACATTCAATACTTCCATATCACTCATCGTTTATACCCCGCTTTGAATCCTTTTTGCCAGAAATCTCTATGGTAAATTGTGCTTGAGGTTTCCCCTTCGATTGTGGGAACTTGCATAGCCAAAACCTTACCATATTCAAGATAGATACCAAGGTGGGAGTCGCCGAGAACGTCAAAGAGAATAATATCCCCGAATTGCAGTTTCTCGTAATCATTCTCTCTTGTGAAATGACCATTGAGATACCGCGCTAATCGGAAAGGCTCTCTCTTCTCCCAGTCCTTTGTAATAGGCCGTCCATCATCAAATGTTTGCTCCCAGCCATGCTCTTTGTAAAACAAGGAACACAAACCAAGGCAGTCACATCCGTCATAGTCACGACCGTTGAATTTATGAAGAATACCAATGTATTTATCTATATTTTCCATGATACCTCCTTAACGCCAGAGCTTCTTGCGGCGTTTACTAGGCTTTTCACCTAGGCTTTCCCTTTGTAGGAGCTTACGAAAGATTATCTGAAACCGTGACGCTGTTGATTACCCATGATTCTCTGGAAAGCACGCGGATTCTTTTGGATTGCCCTCATAACGCTCGCACTGTCCGCTTGCGTATTAAGAACAACCATATTCCCAGAACCGTTATCTTTACTCCCCATAGCGGCTAACATATCGTTCTGTTGCTGCATAAGCTGTTCCAGACGTTTGTTGCTGCTTGTCTTAATCACGGTGTTATTGCGGTTGAACTTGCGGTAATTCTCCACAGTTTTAGGACTCATAACAGGCTCATAGGACTCACCAAGGTTACCGCCGTCAGCGTATCGTTTCATGCCAGCGATAGCTTCTGGATTAGCGTTGAGCGTATCGAGGAAACCGACTCCAACCTTATCTACCGTTGACTTCTTGATGATGTACTCACCATTGGAAGTGCGGATAAACTGTCCCCGATTAGCAAGGTATGTAAGGATGGAATCACTTGTTCCTGTTCCTGCACCCCTAATAAGACCTGTTGTGTCACCGCCAGTAGCGAAACCTTTGATAAGTCCACCGTCAGCGTGCTTTCTGAACATTGAGAACAGAGAGATAGCTATACCAGCATAGCCAGCCCAACCCATACCGCCGCCAGAAGAACTACCACCGATACCAGCCGCGCCTCCCATAGAGCTTGTAGCTCCCTGCATTTGAAGCGCTGTTGTATTTGCGGTAGTAGCGCTAGTATTGCTAATATCTGCATTGGTATTGCCTTGGACGGCGATTGTGTTCCGCTGATTAGTTGCATTGAGAAGACTCATCTGATTAGAAGAGAGGTTTGTAGCTAAAACCTGTTGTCCAGTAGCAAGAGAGTTCTTTATAGAAGCTGACTGCGTAGCGACAGTAGCCGCTTTCTGCACCGTAGCGACGGCATTAGCAACAGTAGTTCCTTTTCTGATAGCAAGAGTATTTAGGTTGAGCTTTTGACTAAGCTGTTGGAAAGCCCTATTGTAGTCTGCCTTGCCACCGAATTGGTTTGTTGCGCCGTATCGAGAGGAAGGAATCTTATCTAAGACGTTTCCGCTCCAGCCGCTCATAAACCCGCCTACTCTGCCGACATTGTGGACGAAGTTTCTCCTCTGAACTCTTCTCGTGATGTTCTCACCACTCAGAATGTCCTTGAGTCCCCATTTCTGCATTTGAACTCTGAGGATTTGACGGAGAGCCAGCTTTGCAATATCGTTCCAGAGGGATTTCCACGACTCTTTGAAAGACTTCCCTTCGAGCAGCACATCGGAGAACATGTTGTGTACACCGTTTTCAATGATGTCAGCAAGTTCGTCCGTGACCGCGTTGAGGGATTTCTTTACATCGTCAATGGATTTCTGAACCTCTGCCAAGTCTTTCTTGTATTGCTGTGTAGCTTCGCTGCCGTGTTCGCGGTTTTGGTCAATCCTGTCGGTAAGCTCATCTACATGCTTGGACACTTTCTGAATCTCGGCATTGAGTGTCTTATCTTCGCTTGTGAGTGTCTTGCGTTTCTCGATAAGCAAATCAAGGCGCTTCTGCTCTGCATCACGCTCTGTCTCCCAGCCGCTACGCTTCTCATAGTCGCTCGACTCTGCTTTAGACAACTGAGAATGAATCCAGTCGTATTTCTTTTGCAGGATGTCAAGTTTCTGTGCATAGAACCGCATATTCTCCATATAGGATTCACTATCGGTCATGCCGTTTATTTTGTGCTCGTGTGCGTTGGAAAGACTTTCAAGCTGTGCGTCCAGACGTTCCGTAGGAGACATAGAGCCATAAACCTTGCGGTCGTGCTCTGCCTTGTCCTCTGCATAGTTCGATTCGAGGGACTCAAGTTGGCTACGAGACTTGATAAGAGAGTTAATAGCTTTGGTGAAATCACCCTTGCCCTCTTTATCAAACTTCTTCGCAATCTCTTGAATCTCAGAATCAGGAAGTGTCTTGATACCTTCAATGGACAGGTTGTTCTCACTCAGGAAGCTCTTGAAGCCGCTGAACTTATCGGAATAGTCCTTGAGGAAGTCCTCGCCATTCTGTTGGACTGCTCTCCAGTAACTAAGCGTAGTCTCGGTAGACTTGAGTTTAGCTTCTTCATTTGCGGCAATCTTTTTGTAGATTTCAGCCGTATAGCCACTCAGTTTAGCTTCGGTTTCAAGGCGTTTCTGTTCCCTCTCATAGTGCTTCTGGTCACTCTCATACCGATAAGCAGCTTCTTCGATACCGTTTCTATGGAACGCATTTTCGCCGCGATATTTCTCCCAACGGTCAACAGACTCACTTGAACTAATCGAAGGAGAACCGTATTTAACCCCGTTAGTTTTAGCAAGTTCCTTGATGTCTACGCGACCGAGGACAGCTCCGAAATACTGTTGCGCTTCTTCCATTGTGCCGTGATGGACACCGCCTCTACTGTTCCGTGCGATATATCCACCATTACCGTCATAGATACCTACATGGCCACGCCAGTTGATGATGTCACCAGCATTGAGAGGAGCTTCACCAGCGTGATATGCACTTCCTGCCTGCCCCATAAGCGTATCGCCGTTCGGACTATTGACAGATGTGATGCCGTGCTTGTTCATCATGTAGGAAACCCAAGAAGAACATTGACTCTCCCAAGAAGAGTTATCATCGAAGCCCGCATCTATGCCGCGCCATTGTTCGCCAGCATGAGCGTCAGCTTCTTTAACCATAGCTTCGCCAATATTCTCACCAATGGTTTGTGCCGCCGTATTCCATCCAGACTCATTAGCGTATTGGTCAATAGAACGAGAATACTTGTAGCCATCTTCGTCATCTGGCCAACCATTAGCGTGTCCGACGTTATACCAATCCGTAGCTGTTTTAGCATCATCGTAGCGCATACCGTTATAAGCGTCACCACGAATGTATGTCTTAGCTAATTTATCGATGAGGTCTGCTTCGTCACTGAAACTTTCCATATAGCCGCCGATGTTAGCGTTTGTCGTAAACTCGGTAACATTAGGAGTTTCAGACATGAATTGGCCATACATCATATTAGGAGTGATATAACGGCCTGTTGTGTCTTGGATTTCTTTCGACACCATTACCGCAAGTTTAGCAAGATACGGATTCGTGAAGGAACTGTAATCATACCCACCAGCATTGAGCCTAGAACCATCTGTCATACGATGTTCATCGTTTCGAGAATAATCCCTAGAATACTTCGTGCTGTTGTACTTCTTGTCAAATTCCTCGATGTAGTCAGGGAGAACCTTGTCTAATTGCTCATCGGAGAGGAAATTGCCATAGAGTTTCTTCCAAATCTCACCCTCAGATAACCCCTGTGAAGCAAGATTACCAAACTTTTCGAGGAGTTTATACAGAGAATCAAATGGGTCAGAACCACCTGTCATAAACAAATCGCTGATACCAGAGAAGTTTATATTCTTAGCGTCCTTGCCATAGAGCATATTGAGAAGACTGAACAAGGAAGACTCTTTCACGCCGTACTTGGCAAAGTCACCGCGGGACATCATATCTTTAGCCGTAGCGATAGCCTGTTGCTGTTCGTCAGAGTAGTTTATGTACTCTTTCGGTTCTTTCTTGTTATGGCCATGATTATGCTTTTGCTTGTGATTACCAAAATCGACGGAATCTTTGCCCTCGTTGTTGCGTCCCCTTGTCGGGTCAACTTGCTCTTCTTTTGGACTCTTTGTGCCATTAGCTATCTGCTCTTCAATTTTTGTGAGTTCCGCTGTTTTAGCGTCATTCTCACTTATCTCTTGCTGGAGAGCTGTAACGATACCCTCTTGTTCTTCTATTTGTTCTGCGGTTCTCTCTTGTTGGAGAGATGAGATGTCACCGTTATTCCTTAACGCCGTATCCCATGTAGTATAAGCATTTTTAGCGTATTGAACTAAAGCGTCCTTTGTACTATTTATAGACTCTACCCATGACTCTGGAAGAATCTTCTTCATCATAGGGCTGTTAGCAGCGTTGGCAAGGACAGTCATTCCCTCTGCCGCAGCGCCACATGCTGCAAATATCACAGCTCCAAATTTTTGGTAAATCAGTCCAAGTAGACTAACCGACGAACCTTCTGCTTTCATGGCTTTAATTCGTCTCTGTGTAGCTTCGAGCATGGCGTTCTTAGCAGCATTTTCGGAAGCAATTTCACCCTTCATAGATTCTATTTTTTGAAGCGCTTTAGCTCTATCGCTGTTAGACAGTTTCATAATCATAGAAAGGTTCATCTTACCATCTTTGAGGAATTGGTCAGAGTTGGTATGAAGAATTTCTGCTATCTGGTCGCTGATTTGCCCTTGCTCTTGCTTGATTTCATTAATTCTTTGGACGGATTCTGCGTTTTCATCATTGGCAGCAGTAAGCTGTTCGAGTTCGTCTTCAAGTTCATTGTACTTAGTAGCAAGTTTCTCAGCCTGTTGTACGCTTTCGTCTACCTCATTGTAGGTGTCAGCCCATTGTTCAGCCTGTTCTTTAAGTGTAGCCGTCAGGTTTTCTTGCTCCTCTCGATACGCTTCATACTCTGCGGCTGCTTGACCAGCTTCTTCTGACGTTTCGAGGAGATATGTACCGATTAGTGTGAGAGCGGTAATTACTAAACCAATAGGCCCTCCAAAACTATCGAGGACAACGTTGAATATCTTCATAGCCGTGCTGGCTCTTCCAATACCAACAGCAGACATCCTAGCGGCATCACCAAGAGCAATTACTCTAGTCCGTGCGGTAGTCAGGTCAACTTTGTAGAGTTTTGCCATCCTATCCGCGATTTGCATCTGCCTAGAGAAAGAGAGATTAGCTCTTCGAGCAAGTTCCGTAGAGTTCTTGAACTGCTTGTTGATTCTATTTGCCCTATTTAGTTCCGTTGCATACTGCTTAGTTTGACGAATCGAGGAAACAGTAGCAAGTGCGGCCACGTCCTTCTGAGTGCTCATAACAGGATTCAATTTACTCATAAGAGCAGCGTTGCGAGAAGCCTGATATTGAGCTTGGATATTGGCAATAGGATTGGAAATATTGATAGAGCTACCGCCGTTTCTCCATGTAGCACTAGCCTTACCTAAGTTTCGTGCGATTTGGTTGATTAGCGGTGGCAGGAGTTTATATGCGGCAACGACTGCAAGAATACCTTTAGCGTACTTATAGGCATTTGACTCACCAGAAGAAAGACCTTTAACAAGGTTATTGAGGATATTGAGAACCCATTTCAGGTCATTGAGCAGACCGTTATTGCCATTTGACATGAAGAGCTTTGCGATGTTCGCTTTCAGAGTTTCTACCTTGCGGGCAACCGTGTCCATCTGGAGTGCTAACTGTTGATTAGTAAACCCAGCTGCATTTTTCGTAAGCTCAATGGTACGCTTTAACTCGTTGTAATTTTTCAAGAGAGCGATTGTCTTAGACGATTGCCACTTACCACCAGAGATAGCAAGCATAAAATCAGACAAGGACTTAGAATCAAGGTTTGTGTGTTGCAGTCCTTTGGAAATATCAAGAATCAAGTCTTCAACAGGACGTAACTCTTTCTTTCCGTTTGCGCCAATCTTATAAACCTCAATACCAAATTTTTGCATAGCCTTGACAGCCTTATCAGACTGAATTGAAGCAAACAAAGATTTCAGCATTGTACCGATTTCATTACCACTCTTAGCCGTTGTACGAACACCAGTTGCGATAAGTGCATTTAAGAAACCGAAGGAGACACCAGCAGCGTCCGCGGCGGCTCCTGATTGCTTAACACCTTCTGTCAAATCCTGTGCCGACGCACCAGACGTATGAGCAAGTTTCGTCCACACATCGAGAATATGAGTAGAACGTGCCATCAAGAGGTTGCTGTCCTCTGTCTGCATGTTGAACTGGGAAAGTGCCGACTCAAGACCAAGTACAGCGTCCTTCATCTCAAAGTTATCTGTGGTAGCCATCTTAGCCGCTTGCGCCGTCAGGATTTCAGTATTCCTAGCACCTACGTCAGCGTCACCGCCACCTTGGCCATACAAACGACCAACAGACCTCGCCGCGTCAAGGACATTATCAGCAGACTGTCCGAATTGAGCACCGATAGAAACAAACTTTGAGAACTCTCCGTTCATCGCCGCTTGTCCTTCTTCTACCTTCGGCAACACCTGTGCGATACCAGCCATAGCTAACTCGTACTTTGTTACGTCAGAAACCACATCGGACGGGAAACTGATAATATGGTTCTCGATAGAACTACCAATCGCCCAGTTAGCAGATTCTCTTGCTCGTCTGAGGATGTTCTCTACATTGAGCGCATGACGCGGGGACTTAGCGATTTCTTCGTTAAACCGTTCTGCCTGACGATTAAGAAGCCTGAGTTCTTGCCGTGCCTTTTCAAAACCAATCTTATCGGCCGTGGAGTGTGTCTGTTGGAGTTGGAGATAAAGGTCTTGGGCGTTCTTACGCGCTTCGGAGAGCCGTCGGTTGAACGAATCGGAGATAGTGAGAGCTTCTTCCTTGTTCGCCTTGATAGGCTCTGGCTTTTTGACATTATCCCAACGTTTTACGCCCTTCAAAAGCGACTCGTCAATTCCATCAGTAGGATGACCGAGGTCTTTGAGTTTTTTTGCAATATCCTCGATACGGTGCTTTTCCGCAAGGTAGCCAGCCTGAGTATAAACGATTCCTTTTTCACCAGTATGGTCTGCGATATTACGCTTTACCTTTTCAAGAGCTTCGAGCTGCTTGATGATATTAGCTTGTCTTGTAGCTTCTTCTGCGGCAGCTTCTTTAGCTTGCTTTTCTCGCTCTTTCTGTGCCTTTACTTCTTCCTCCATCTGGCTTTTAAGGAGTGAAGAGTATTTCTTAGCGGAGATTTCTCTTTGCTTGATTTGCTCATCGAAAAGGTTAGTGACCTTCATATCACTACGCGCTTTTTCAATGTCTTTCAAGCTCATTGGCTGATTCTGTACGTTCTTTACATAGTCAGCGTACCTACCCTCAGAGAACGGATTTTTTGTAGACAGGTCACCTTTTAGTTCAGACAGGACTTTGCGAAGTGCGATAATGCGTTGACGAGCTTGTTCCCACTTACGTTCATTGAGAATAGTACCGTTGTCTCTGCTGTTCCATCCGCTGTTGACAAGTTTATCATGCTCTTTCTGAGCGGCTTCAAGTCGTTTTGCAGGTTCTTCGCCAAGTTTTTTGCTTACAGACTGTTTGAGTTCCTCGAAATGCCTACGAAGGGTTTCAAGTGTTGTAAGGTACTTTCTAGCGTCCCTGTCAGCGCGGTTGATACCTTGAGCAAAATCACCGTTGCCGAGCTGTTGAAGAAGTGCTTCCGCCTGAGTGATTCTAGCGAGGGCGCGTCCGTACTTGCCGAGGGATTCGTCCTGCTCTGCTCCCTTTTTCAAAAGTTGTACAAGGTCATTCTGTTGCTTAGAAACATCAACCTTTGTGTCGTTGGTTTTCTTCCCGCTTGCGTAAGCCTTGCGAAGTTCTTCCTCTTTAGCGCGGATTTGCGAATCGAGGGTCTTTACTTCTGGTTTCTCAGGGGCTTTCTTTTCTTTGGATGATTCTTTCTTCTCTGCTTCTGCCTGTGCCTTGCGTTCCGCTGCCTTTTCAACGACATCCTTACCGAATTTCTTGAGTGTATCACGAGCCGCGTTTACAACAGCAAATGCGTTGGCAATAGAGGAAAAGTCGATATGTGCCGCGTTCCACAGGTATTCATACATAGAGCGCGTATCGGCAGCAAGAGCATTGATAGCGGAAACAGGGAGAGACTTACCTACATTTTCCCATGCGCGAGAAAGGCGTTCTGTATAGTCCTTGATGTCCTCATTCGCATCCGTACTCTTGACAGGCGGTTTCTTTGCCTTGGGAGTAGTAGTTTCCTTGACGTTCAGTCTCGGCAGTTCGGGAATCTTGATGTTCTTGAAGCTCTCGTTAATCTCGCGTGCCAGCTTCTTCGTCGATTCGGCCATAGCGGCTGTCTTATCGTTGGCATTGACCAGACTTGAATTAACTTTTGTGTCAAGAACGTTAGCAATTTCCAGCCATTTCTTTTTGATACCGTCGAGAAGCCCAGTGGCTTCGGCATACTCATCCAGAATAGCCTTAACTGCCTTTTCGGAGAAACTATTATCTGTTGTAAGAGCTTCTTTAGCGTTCTTCTTTGCCGCCGCCTTTGCCTTTGCAGCTTCTTTTTCCTTTTCCGCTTCTCTTTTCGCTTGAGCCGCCTTTGCAGCAGAAAGAAGATTATACTCACTCCTAAGAGCGCGGATTTCCTCTCTCTGTCCTTCTACGGAGAGTTCTTTGGGAAGTCCCTTGACTTTATTAAGTCCTGAGATAAAGTTACCCAAATCCATCTTGACTAAATTATTGCCAGCGAGAGAATGTAAGTCTTTTTTGATATTAGCTAAATTTTTACTAACGATACCAGAATAAGTTCTTACATTGTCAGCGGCTTTCTTTAAGTCGATACCCTCAACAGATTTTGTCCTTATTTTCTCCGCTGCCGAAGCAATCTCATTGATAGCAGTTTTGATAGTCTTAGATTGTTTAAGGAACTTGTCAAGGGCATCATCATGTGCCTTTGCTGTCTCTTCTGCGGCTTTTTTTACGTCTTTTGAGGCATTGATTTGCTCTTTAGACGCATTGACACTCTCTTGCAGTTTCTTATTCACATCGCCAATCTCTTTAGTCATGGTCGTTAAACCAAGTGATTTAGAGATTTTTTCAAGGTTCTGTGCTAGTTTAAGGGCAGAGCCACCAGTCTCATTCAAGGACGAGATGATAGACTTTCTGTATTCATCCTTGAAGTCGGTGAACTTAATGTCGTTGATGGAACTGAGCGCATCTTTTACTTTTTCGAGGTTAGTAAGAGACTTGCCAATTTCAACTTCCAAGTTATATGAGATTTTCGTAGACTTAGAATCGTCTGGCATATAAATCCTCCTTCGGATTGTTCTTTTGATTAGAATATGCTATACTTGATTGGTGAATTTAATACGACAGAACGAATAAGCCTGTTGTATATCATAGGTACAAAATAACGAAAATGTTCCTTTACCCATTGGGGAATATTTGCTATAATGTACCCAAGTGAATTGTGTGTTTTCGGAATGGAGTGATGAAGATGGATATTGTAATTCAAATTGTTGCTGGATTTTTTCAGTTTTCTTTGATGATGGCTGGAATATCGATACTATTTTCTTCGGTTTTCCCAAACGCACCAACGCAAATTGCTGTAAACTATGCTACATTTTTTGAAGTAGTAGGTCTTTTACCAGCTTTTGTTGCTTACAAGAAAGGGCGTTCGTTTCCGCTATGGTGGTTGTATGGTACAATGACCTTTATGATTGCCATCATCCACTCCATCCTCATCAAGAAAAACGATACTGCGTTAGCGGAAGACGAGTCTCTCAAGAAATGCCCGTATTGTGCCGAGTATATCAAGAAAGAAGCCAAGGTCTGCCGTTACTGTGGGAAGGAGCTTGAGTAATTACTGATTCTGCATGAACTCCATGAAGTCATTTGCGTCACCGTGAGTACGCTGGACACCTTTCAGTTCATCTTGCTCGCGCTCGGAGTTCTTAGTCATACCTTCCATAAGACCTTCTAACTCAGGATAGGACAAGTTCTTGATGTCTTGTACCGTCATGCTCGTATTAGCTACGATGCTGGCAACAAGTTCATCCCAAGTTACTTGTCCTTCTTTGTCTTTTTTTTTGCTTCTCCATACCCGCTCGTCGCGAAGAACACATCGAAGATTTTCGGAATCATAGCAACGTCAACGAAGCCCTCGATTTCCTCTCGCGTATACTTCTCACCAAAAGCAAGCACGAGCAGTTCCATCATAGCTTCATACGGCTCATCGGAGAAATACTCTTTGTCGTTATCGCTCGTAGGCGTGGACTCAACAACTTTCTGCATATCGGGAGAAATGATATTGAGAATAGCCATATCCGTTCTGAACCGTGTGATATAGTGGCGAATCTTGTTCTTGTACTTGATAAGTGCAGGGAAAATCTCGCGCTCCTTACCATCACGGCATTTGATGAAATTGTCTTTTTCCATATTGTCATAACCTTTCGTAATAGATTTTCTGTTTTTCGTCAATGAGGGTTTCCCCTCAAAGACAAGAAAAGAGAAGAGATAGTAACCTCTCCTCCATCATTCATTAGTGACCTGCGCCAGCGTCAGCGCCCGTGGAACTCGTGCTAGACGAACCAGCCGAGGCTGTCGGAGCAACGACATCCTTGTTATCGGACTCTGCCTCCGTGACATCCTCCGTAGCGAAGCTCCAGAACTTGCCGTCCTTGCGCTCAGGGTCAACAATGGAGAATTTCAGCTCAGGAGCAAAAGCGTTCTTGTGCTTGAAATCCAGCTTGAGAGAGCCGTCAGAGCGCGTCTTGTAAAGAATGACGTTCATACGGACGATACGACCGTTCTTCTGCTTCATCGGCTTCGACTTGAAGTAAATCGTGGCATAGCCAGGTACAGAAACCGTCTGCACATCAAGGCCAACAGCACCAGTATCAGTCGTGTATGCGTAGGTAGCTTTAAGCTCCTTGCCAGCATACGTCGTATCAACCTTGCTGTCCGTCACCTTGACCACATTACCGTCATCGTCAGCGACAACGAGCGTAGCAAGGTCAGCCGTATCAGCGTGTGCCAGCTTGATAGCACCGTCAGCGCCGACTGTGATAACCTCATCGAGAGCGAAGACAACAACACCCTTGTCCTTGGCTTTTACGCCCTGAGTGAGTGCAACCGTCTGCGTGTCCATAGAAGCGTTCGTAAACGTGACAGAACCGCTCTTCTCAGTCTGATACGAGAACAGGGACGTATTGGACTCGCCGCCGAAAATGTCCTCCATCTTGGACGAGAACTCGAATGTAGCGTTCTGGAGGTGGATGTAACCAACCTTGCCAGTCTCGCCGACTACAATAGCCTTACCAGTACCCTCAACAAAGAAGGACTCGTTCTTAGTGATTGGATTCAAATTGATTCTCCTTTTCTTTATGCAAAAATCAACGGACGATAACGCTGTGCATATTTGTATACGCCCTTCGTGTCAGATGGAAGGTTATAGCACGAACCCACGAAAAAATCCTCCTCGCGCAGCTCTTCCGTGATAATTCGCTTCATAGCTTTCAAATCTTTCCTCGATTTGGCATAATAATCTACGCACAAAAAACCTCTCAGCACATAGATATTATCCGTTTCAGTTGCGGACGAGAAATATATGCTTACAAAGTTTACGTTATCAACTGTGGCGTAACTAAGCGGCGTTAACTCCCTTCGGATTCGCTGATTAATTTCGCCCTCGGTTTTTGGATTTCCCAGCAGTTTTATGAGGTCTTTATTCTTTTTGAGCTTGCGGTAAACATCATCAAGGACTCCCATATCATCTGTCATAGAGAAATTCTCACCTTCTTTATTTCACTCTTAAAATATCTAGCGACACATTCGATAAAAACGTTGTGAATCTCTTCTTCCATATCGGAGAGGAGATTGCTGTCCAGCAGCGCTTTTTTCAGAACATGATAAGCTGGAGACGGTGTATAGAAATAGCCATCAATTTTCAGTCTGTGGTTACGTCCTCGGAGGTTTATATGGCGCGAAGACCACCAATCTTCGAGATTTACCCACTCAGCACTACCGCTAGAGGTATATACATTACCGTCAAGGTCTTTGTATACGCCCTTCGGTCTGCCCATGATAGCCAAACCATCTGCAAGACGGTTCTTGTTGAAGTTGGAAGAAGCCAAGTAATCAGACAGGTATGGATTCTCATCCGATTTGTCCATTAGGCTACCTTTTCCATACTCAGCAATCCACGCCTTTTGTCCCCACGCTTCTACGATATAGCTCACAACATCATTCGTTTGCTGAGGTTTTTGAGTAGACGAGATGTGTGCTTCACCGTCAATCGTGTTCATCTTTTGCCACTCTGTACGGACGTTATCTTTTGCCGCTCTGATATATTTTGAGATAACCCTACGGACACCATCTTTAAGGTTTTTCCCTAGGTCAAATCTTCTACTCATAGGTTACGGTTATCGTCGCTTGTCTGAACCGCAAGGAGTCCAGCAAACTTCGTGGTGTCAATAGCGTCTACACAATAGTTCTTGCCGTCGAGTGTAATACGGTCAAGTAACTTAATATCGCAAATCGGAACGCGGAACTCTTTTGTCGTGCTAGGAAGAAGCCCTGCGTCCATCATTCGCATATTGGCATTTACTGTCACATGATTGCATGGCGTATCAAGGACATGAACCAGTTCCGTGCCAATCAAATCACCGTCTTCGTCATACTTCTCTTCGCCCTTCCTTGTTACGGAGATAGTGCCGTTGCACATATACACCGTAGCTTGCACCGACTCGGCAGAGGGACGTAATGCAACAACGATGAAATCTTTCTTAGTTCCCTTTACAGTGCAGGAAAACAAGTCACCGTTTTGGAGCTTCGTATTCTCTTGAAGGAGTCCAGTAAAAACAAAATTGCTCTTGAAATTAGAAGCGTTGCTCTTACCTACTCGCGTGAGAACAATCTTTTCTGGGTCTTTACCAGCAATATCAATAGGCTGCTTGAACCTATTAAAAAGCGCGAACATCGGCATTTAACCCCCTCAGAAGCATCTTAATGTCAGAAGTGAAGAAGCTATCATCTGTCATCATAATGTTAAAGTCAAGAGATGTTAATTGCTTTGCTCCAGCAAAACTCTGTGCCTGTCTGATATTACAAGCAAGCATAGCCGTGGCCGTCTTGAGACGCTTAGGGTACTCATCAAAACCGCTCTTGTACTTGATTTCAAGTTTAGACGGTCTGGAGTGGAAGAGCATCATGTTAATATCGAAAGAGCCAATGTAGGTAAAATACCCATCGTTCTCAGTATCAAGTTCAATATCATTCACATCGAGAGCATTTGTACTCCTGCCGAACAGCGTATCAGAGATACAGGTGACAGACTCGATTTCAATGATAGGAGAATGGCTGAGTTTTCCTCGATTAGTCTTAGACAGCTTTACCCTGTCAACATATTCCTTTGGAACAAAAGAGCGCCCAAGAAAGCTATTGATAAGGTCTGTTGCCATCGCTACATCAGAGGAAGTGACCCCATCAATCGTAGAGCAATAAACAGGAATTTCTTCTTCCGTGAGATACATATCACTCATTGGAAATCAGCCCCATCGCCTTAACCTCGGCAAACTCCTCTGGATTGACAAGGACATAGCCATCATGTGCGATAACAGCACGATGCTTGAGAATAATTACATCCTCGCTCGTTTTGACCTTGTAGACAACTTTCTTAGGAGTCTCCTTCGGTGCAACCTTTGTTGTAGTGGTCTTCCTTCGTGGCATTGAATCAACTCCTTTTAATAGCCGCCGCAGACGCTTTCTGTTTATTTGTTGGAATACCAAGCGACTTATTACGAAAGATTAGGTATTAGCCGTTATTACGCACCAGCCGCGTTCGTGGACGGACTCTCATCTGTCTTGTTGACCGTGATAACATCCGTACCAACAGGAACAGTAGCCTCCGTCTCGCCGTCAATCGTGAGCATGAGGTGACCGTAGTTACCACCGCGGACGATGAACGTATCGAACAGAACCGCGATATAACGCTGTGCAAGGTCTTTCTCCGTGCCGAGCTGATACATACGCGGAACAGCACTCGCCACATACTGACGCTCAAGGAGGTTCTCATCGACGATAGCAATCTTACCGACAGGGCAGTAAATATCCGTCACAATCGGCAGAACGCCAGCGACCGTCATAATGCCAGTCACCTTAATGCCAGGAAGCACCTCAACGTCATACGTCTTCACCTTGTCCTTGGCATTGATTTCCTGAGACTCAAGTTTTGCCTTGTCGAGCGGATTCATGTAGATAGCCGTCGGAGTGACCTTGTACTTCTTGTTGTACATGAGCATAGCCACACCGTTGCGAATAGCCTCCGTGAGACGCGCGTCCTTGGCAATCGTGCCAGTCTTCTTAATCTGCGTGAGGATGGAGCAATACTCGTGAGACGTGGAGTCCATGAGGTCTTTTGCCCCGCCAGTCCACACAGCGCGGTCTTGTGCATCGAGCATATCGGAGACAACTTCCGAGAGGTCTTGCGCTTGAAGGTCACCGAAAAGCCCCTGCTGCTGCGTAACCTCACGGTCAAACTTGCCGAACGTGATACCATCAACCTCGGCGCGAATCAGAGCCGAACGCTCAACACGCTGGACTTGCGTATCAAGAGCATGGTCGATTGCACGCGGGTCAATGAACTTCTCCTTGGTGTCATGTGCGAGCTTCTCGAAGTAGCGCGTCGGATGACCCGTTGCAGCCTTGGCCTTAACACGCTGGAGGAGCGTACCCCGCTTGCGCGTCTTGTCCATAATCTGCGACTCGAAAACAGGGACATACAGTGCGCCTGTGCCGATATAGTCAGCCGTCGCGTTTGCGAAACTCATAAAGCGGCTCTCGCCGTCAAAAAGTCGAATACTCAAATTTTACCTTCCTCTCTTATGCGTGAAACTCGTCTTGGTGCTCATTCCAGAGCTGGATTTTCTTCGCCCATTTCTGCTCTGCCGTCAGCTTATCGTTATCGTCGATAGCCTTGGAAAGCTCCATAGCCGTCTTCTTCTCGCCATCGAAACGCGGGAGGGATGCAAAGTCAACCTTAGTCTTACGCTCAGGCTCTTTCTCCTCTTCCTTCGTCTCTACCTTCTTCTCGGCAAGTGCCTGTGCCATAGCATCCTTAACGCCAGCCGTGATAGCATCCTGCATAGCCGCAAAATCCATCTTCGGTTCATCCTGCTTCGGCTCGGCCTTGTCTTCAACCTTGGACAGCTTTTCAACCGTCTCCGTCAGCGTCTTAATAGATGCTTCGAGAGCGGAAAACTTAGCGTCGAAAGCCTTTTGCTGCTCATCGAGAGCGTTCTTCGTTTCCTCGTTCAATTCTTCATTCTCCTTATTCATCATGGAACACATAAACTTAGTATTCTGAAATGCCGCCTTGTTCTTGTAGAGGATTGCAACCCCTGTGAAGTGCGCTCCCAGTCCCGTAAGAGTCTGTGCTTTATCGTCTCTCATTACACCATCAAAGTAAACTTCAACGGAGAAACCAAGAGACTCTTTCGCACTCTCAATCGTGTCGCACACATCGGGGAAATCATTCTTCCACAAATGACCAGCAACAGCAATTTCATTACCGTTCAAATGAGCTTCATCAACCACGCCAACCTTGAAGCGAGGAGCATGGTCTTTCAGATTGTATGCAGGGTCGCTAAAGAAATCGTCGCTCCATTGGACGTTTACGCCACTACCAGCAAGGGACTCCACATCAATGTTCTCACTACTGATAATGGTTTTATATCCCATAATGCCGCCGCATGGCGTACCGTCCGTGGGAGTATCAACATACCCAGCAACACCGCTGAAATTCAATACGTCAGGATTGTTCTCGTCCTGCATCGTACTGAAACTAGAGAAATTAAGCGTTACGCTCTTTCCCTCTGTCTTCTTCTGCTCGTTTTTTTTCGCCATCAGTCTTCTTTTTCACATCCTCTTTTTGGTCTTTGCCTAAACCATTAAATCCACCAGTCTGTACAGCATATTTTTTATTCAATGCCGATTTCATCTCTGCCTGAGTCATGTCATTATACGGACTATCAATATGCGGCATACCAATAGCATTTCTGTACTCTGCAAAGGTAATACCGTTATTGTTCCATTGTTCCGTGAGCATCGTCTGCTTCTGTTGCTTCTGCGTCAGCGTATCTTCAAAGACAAACTCGAATTTCAAATAGTCGCCCATGCCTAAACGACCAATGATTTTCTTGTTAATCTCATCGGCAAGCAGTAAGCAATACGGACGAATCGCCTCATTGAGCATAGACTCATTTTGCTCTTCCACAGTAGAACGGTCTGTATTACTGCCCTGACCAAGTTTCTTAGGGTCAATGCCAAAGGCGAGAGCAATCTCTGTGATTAACTCTTTTTGCCATTCAAGGAACAGACCTTCATCACCGTCAGCACCAAGGTGAAGTGCTTGAGCACCCTTCGTACCGCCGATAATTGCCTGTTCACCACGTCCCTGTACCTCTTCACGCCAATACTTTCTGAACGCATCGAGGTCTGCCTGTGAGACGTTCTCCCCAAGGTCAAGAGCGTATTTAGGAATAGCATTGTCGGTTTGCGTAGAAGCGTATTCTTGAGCACTAGTCAACGCATTGATATGCTGAAAAGCCGCTTCAATAGGAGACAATCCGTATGGCGTATCGACGGTCTTATTATGCTGCAAATAAAGAACATCCTTGTCATACAGATACGTCCTGTTCGCTCCTACGACCTGACAAAATCGGTAAAACTCTGGATTTGTGAAAAACCCTGTGACATATTCAAGAGCGAAACCGTTAATCGGATATAACTTCATTGGTCTGCGAATGTCTCCAGTGAAGACAATCTCTGCCGCTCCATTATCTCCAATCAAGGTTTCATTGATAACCTGTCCCCAAAAAGACTCGTAAGTGTCTGTCTCATTAGGATGCAGGATAATATTCTCCAATGCTTTGATAGCAGCACCATAGGTACGTTTATCTCCTGCATTGGTAGGGACAATCCTCCAATTCTGCGCTAATACTCCGTCCCGAATAAGGGAAATAGCACGGTGAGGAATTGCCATTCGAGAAAAGTTCCGCAAGCTCCGTTCGTTCACTTTGATAAGCGAATCTTTTGGAGTGAAGTTAGGCAAAGAAATAATCGTCGTGGCAGACTGCCTTTGAAGGTGTCCGTCAGACGGTGTTTTAATGCCAAGGTGGAAAACTTTCCCGAAAGCTCTTATCTCCATTTTGTGAAAATCCCTCCCATCGGTGTTGGTTTCATGCGCGAGGATAGTCCTCCAAAAACAAGGCGGTGAGACATGTCTGGGAAAGCAGCAGAACAAATCATGTTAAGTGCATCCATTCCATCATCACTACCCTTTGGAAATCGTAGAAATTCGTTGACAAGTACAGTCTGGTCTTTACGGAACTTGATGTATTTGTTCTTGATTCTCGGAATCATACCGCGAAGACGTAACTGCTTTTCAACCTTGCTGTTGTACTCATTAATTGGAATCTGAATACCAGCGTTCAGACCTCTCTTAGCGACTTCATCCTTGAACATCGCTTGGAACTGAACTGTCTCAATCGTCACCGAAACAAGGTGGCTCTGATACTTCATAGAACCAGCAATAATGAGGTCAATGAGCCTGTCTGGTTTGAATCTTCCCATAGTCACATCAAGTACATAAAGGAATCCGTTCTCATCCTTACCAGCGAATATGATTGCTGCTCGGTCTGATTTTGCCTTACCAAGAGAGGGGTCAACAGCGCCATAAACTTCCTTGATTTCTGGAAGTTCATAGTAGTAATCAAACCACTCAGGAAGGAACTCCGCGTTAGCAGGGTCAATCGGTTCATTCTGATACTCACTTGCAAAAGAGCTACTATCGGAAACCCTAAGTTCCATCATGTTCTCGTAATAGTCTGGAGAACTCTCAGGCCAAAGAGATTCGACACCTTTAAGCATCTCGTCTCTGTGCTTCTGATAGAATTGATAGGCATCTTCGCCAGCTTTAGGGTTGTGCTCGTCCGTGAGGATTTGTTCCCAATCATCCCACAACGGAGAATCCGAAAAGTGCTGTACCGCTTGGTATCTCTTTCTGTCCCACATTGAGAACGCAGGAGCAGTTAAGAGCTTTTGCAGTAATGACTCATAGTGAAGTACCGTCCCAATGTAGATATAATCGCTTGTCGGCGTACCTACTGGAATAAGGGCTTTCATAAACCAGTTGAACAACTTTTTTCGTTGCGCTTCTGTCTCTACGTTTTCATCGTTCTCCAAATCATCGATGATGATTAACTCAGGGCGAATCGAGCCGAACTTATTACCGCGAAGTTTCTGTCCAGCACCACGGCCATAAACCTGTACGCGGTTAGAAGTAATAATCTTATCTTGCGCCCATTTCTCTTCCGAAACGAGGTCACCAAAGTCGGTTTTGATAAGGTCATTTTCTTCAAGTTCTGTCTTTATCGCCGAAATGAAAGAACGCGCTTGGTCTAACGTATCAGAAACGAGCAAAATGTTCCTTTTGTACTTGTAAACTATGCACCAGATAATCAGCAAAAACGAGATAACCTGCGACTTACCATGTCCGCGCGGAGCGGCTCGAACATAGAAGTTTTTTCGTCTTTTTCTCCTCAGAATCATGTCCTCTGCTGACTTGAAAATTTCCTTGTGTAAAGGGGAAAATGCACAAGAAAATACCGAGGGGAAATAGGTAAGAGCGAACTTTTCAAGGGAAGTAGCACAGTCTTTCATGCGCTGTCCCGCGTCCTCTCTATCCATTACCGCCTCGGCTGACGTAGTTTCCTCGATTGCCTTTGCTAACTCATCAAAATATCTTTTCTGCTTTATAGAATCACCCCTTTTAGTGCCTTGTCCCTGTCAGCACCTTGGACACCCCCAAATTGCATGTCTTCCTCGTGTCTCAGCCTCGTGCCTACACTCATAAGCTAGGACTTTTGTTTTAGATGGCTCTGATTGTCTCGAACATATCCGAACGCCGAAGCTCTTCAAAGACCTCAGCTTTAACTTGCGGGTATCTGTCTAGGATTTTCAAAAAGACCTCAAGCACTTTTCGCACCTTCTGGACACCTAGCTGTTCTTTCTGAATCCTTGATACGCTCTCGTTCAAATCTTCGAGAAACTTGCACGAATGGAGATAGGCGTTTGAGATGGAGGAAATCTCAGACAGCTTCTCTTCATCGTCTTTGAGGTTGTCGAGTATTCTGCCGAGCTTGTTTGTATGCCTTACAAGACGGTTGCGAACACTCCACGCCTCGGAAAGAGCATTAAAGCGATTAACCGCTGTTGCGACATCATTCCTGCCTACGTCCGTTAAGCCATGCGCGGCGCAGTATCTTGAAATGGTCATTTTGTTCAACGGCTGTTCGCCAGCTGGGAGGGATTCTCTGTTGATTACGTCGGCTACTTCTTCACAGGTAAGTGTCTTGCGGAGTTCAAGAACCTTCTTACCTAAGCCAAGTTCATCAATCCTGTACTTCATGTAATCACCTCTCAATTTGTCCTCTCATATATTATCTATGGTGGCTTTTCAAGTAAAAATGGGCTGAAATTCCAAAAAAAATCATTTTTAATCAAATTTTTAACTAAAATAGCTATAAGATATAACTTTTATAAAGAATCTGAGAGTAATAACAGGAGGTCGGCATTGGATGCGATGAGGACATGAAGCGATGATTTTGTGACCATGTTTTCGTGCTCCTTGTGATGCTCCAGAGCAAAGATGTCATTTTTCGCGTTTTTTACGATAAAAATTACCCTCAATTTTGACACGCGATAACTTATACCTGTGAAAGATTCGAGAGGAATTTCCGTCGTAAATTTACGAGGGAAATCCGCTTAAAATCGATTTTACGTTAATTACCTACCCCCTTTTCCCTTGTTGAGAGTCTTCATAGCAGCAGAACGAGCTTTTTTTGTGCTGTCAGAAATACTATTTTTCCCACGTCGGAATGTAAGCAGCTTCTTCGGAACTCGATATTCTACTGCCCAGATGTGTCGATTGGTCTTGAATACCTGATAGCGCGGGTAAATCTTGTCCAGCTTCGTAATCATCTTCGTGTCGCTTGTCCAAATTCTCATCTCGTCAGGCTCTCGCTCAAACTCAATAACGGTTTCTTGTTCTTCTTTTGCTGTGTACTCTTTCATGTAAACTCCTTTCAGTGTTCGTCTAAAGCCGAATTGTCTTTTCCAGACAATCAAATGTTTGCTAATCGAGGAAATAGGGTTGTGACTGCCTACAAGCGGCGTAGCCGCATACCTAGCCATATAGATATACTTATACCTATTAGTCGCGCGAAGGGGCTTAGAGCGAATGTCAGGCGGTCGGTTTTTATCGACGGCGTGGCTTCGTGATACGCCCGAGCGCGTGGCGAGCGGAACACACCCCTTAGTTCGTCTGCTTGATATATAAATACATCTACACAGATGGAAACATGAATGTTTCTTTTGCTAATCTCTTACAGAGAGTTTTACTAATCGGAGAAGTTGGTCGGGGGAGGCTTGCCAAAGCCGACACCGATATTATTTATTTAAGATATACGTAGTATAGATTAAATAAATAATACATTCTATTAACACCCTTGTATGTATGTATATATATTAGGTGACATAAAAATTACGCCATAGAGCGCTGCCTGTCAGATTTGCCCCCTCAGATGGTGATTTTTAGTCGATACAGAGACGGGACTCCCTGCTGGCGCGATGGCCTATATCCAATCATTCCCTTCTCGATTAGTTCCCTTCTTGCTCTCTGTACTGTACAAATACTCATCCCAATATCCTTAGCCGCCTGACGGTCTGTGTAACAGAACTCTCCTTCTCTGCCCTTCCAAGACAGAATGAGAAACAGTTTCAATGCCGATGGCGAGGTTTCCTTGATTCTCTTGATAAATTCGTAGTTCACTTCTTCCTCCTGTGATTCTTCTTCGTATCCTTATGGCATAAAATCCCTCTCATATATTATCCGCGGTGACTTTTCAACCAAAAACACGCTCAAACACATTAAAATTACATTAGAATTATATTACAGAAAGCTATAAGACTTAACATGATGTAATGCTACCCCGTAACACTCAATCATACTGCCTTGACATCCCTTTTGCCATGCGCCCTCGGCGGCTCTGAAATTGCCCCCTTTTCGTGATACCTGACACTAGCGCGTAACACCGTGAGTAACGCCAAAAATTGCTGCTCATGTACACCCTCAACAGACACCATTTTCCTCGATTCGTAAACTAAAAAACGCAAAGTGCTTGACGATGTATACGAGAATAAAGCGCCCCGTAGCTTGATCAAGTGTTTTTTGCAGGTCTGCCGAAAATTGCCCACTCCCGACCCAATCCTTTAGCTAACTAAAGAGGCCGCGAGGCCTTGTGGCACTAGGGCTGACGGCGTTTTCACGTTGCATAATTGATATTATAAAACGATTGATAATAATTCCCAATTAATATGGTTAATCAAATTGTCTGACAATTTCTTATTGATAGATTTTCTCATTTACTTTGACCTTTTGTCCTATATCATTTCTGCATATTATACGCGCGTATTATGCCTTTTTTGTATGTACGCCCACAGTGGACACGTTACTAAAATATACCCCTCTAGGGTATACTAAAGTCAAACTTAAATTTACACTCATTTTATCCAATTCAATTTAGCTAAATCGTTTTTATCCCTAGTAGTATCAAGGCTTTTCGCGCAGCCGAATCCCATTTAGTAATATCCTTTGTTACATAATCATATCTAGTATCATTAGGTCATATTCAATCATACCTAGTAATACCTTTGCATATCGGAGAAGTATGTTTTAGTTCGCTAAAGTAAATAGTATTCATACTTGATTGCTATGTTTTAGTAAAGTAAAGAAACAGGAAAATAGTCCTATCAAGCGCCCGAAACCCTTATAATCACTAGCTTTATCGCCCTTGTACTCTCTCAATGCACATTTGTTTTGCCTTATCAAATTATTATTGTCTGACAATTTATTTTTCTCAATGCCCGCCAGCCCTTGTATTTACTAGCCTCATCACTGTTTTCTATCTTTTTCTAATAAAATAAAATATCCATGCTCACATATCAACGCCTCTCCAGCCCAATAACTACGCCGCCTGATAGCCTTTTCGATTAGCAAAAAATCAACTGTTTCTCTCATATAAAAAATATACGCGAGGAAATCCCTTATTGATAATATTTCTCAAAAGAATTAAAAATAAAAATGCTTGCACGTTATTCGTCGTGGGGTATAACAAGGTTGTCCTTGAGATACGGAAGAAACAAGGGAGGCAAGAAAGAGAACCGTATCAAGAGAGGAAGCGCGGTTTTCCATTAGGCCGTGACAAGTAAATAATGACGCGCGACGCTCGCGGAAAATGACGTATAGACGTTGGAAACGTCGATAAACACAAAGCCCGACCGGAGACGAAAACCCCGCCGTAGTTCCTTCTAGTGATAGTTCTTTGACAATTTCATATTGTACGGAGGAAGTATCCTCTTTGAAGGGTTTGTATTGCCCGCGATGTTATTTCCGTCTGGCCAGCAGGCTGGATTGGATAGACGGAGCGCCCAGGCAATCGTGCAAATCTGGAAAAGTGTAACGCGAGTATCCTATACAATATGATACCATATCGACGCATAAGTTTCGGGAACAGGGGAGACAGCCGCGGGCTGGAAAACCAGCTATCAACGCCGCCTTGTCTCTCACACGAGAACCGGCCCGAAAAGACAGCACGGAGGGCGTTTACCGCGTCCGCTTGTTGGCAGCACGCTATTAATTTTAATAGTGCCGTAGGTCGAACACCAGGCTTTTAGCTGGGCAGTCACCGACCAAAAAACCCTATCAGCGGGGAGAAATCCCCGCTTTCATCGTGCCGAGCAGGTGAGAGTCTGCAAGGCGCGCCTAATTTTTGCCAAGTCAACCTAGATAATGAATAAGGAGGGGCTATCTATGAAAATCAAGTTCTACGAGCAGGCGGGGACGCTCCACATTATCCCAGAGCGCAAGCACGAGATTCTCCATGGAATATGGAACGCCGTCCGCGATTGCCGCGACGCGATGAAGTGGACGGACGTGCCGCGCCGCAATCGCGGCAACGGCGTTCAAAAACCGCAGGTCAAGCGCCCGGCGCCGAAGTGCTTTATCCCGCCAGACAAGACGGTGGGTAGTCGCGAATACAAAATCGGCCGCAAGGGAAAAGTGATTTTCCGCTTTGATTGGCACATCATCACGTTTTCACGCGACCGGCGCCGTCACGAGTGGAAAGTCACGCCCGAACAGTTCGCCGCGGCAGAATACGGCCTAAAGATGGGAAAATTTGCCAATCTGGGAATTTTCTGCCAGCAGTTCATGCTCGCCGGTATGAAGGAGGTACACTAATGATTGCACTGAGAATCACCATTAACGGGCGCTACGTCCCATGGGAAATTGACTGGAACGGCGAGACGGCCGTCCTTGCGGAGACAGGCGAAATCATTTTCAGCCGTGAAGAAGGCCTCATGCCGTACTGGGAGGAGTTCTTTACGCGGCTTTGCGGCTGGGTATCAGAAATCGACGTGCGCGAAGTCGATATCGAGACGGCGGCGATGATTCCGCGCCGTAGCCTCAGCCGAACCGCGCGTGAAATGAGAAAGGGGAAGTGCTAAACCGACCATTTTTGCGCCCGCCGGCGCCGCTTTTCCAGCTTGAACGTTTTACGAGCCTACGCGGATTTTCCCGATTCGCATAGGTTTGCTAATGCTGTCAAGCAGATGTTTTCTCTATCAAGGGAGGTAACAATTATGGAATTTGTACTGTATCAGTCCGCTAATAGCACTGGAGTTGTGTTCCTTATGGACGAGGGCTCCGCGCGTGACCTTTTGGCGGTTCATGCCGAACAGGATGAGCGGGCCGCGGCTGGTAACTTTTTCGGCGCGGAGTGCCTCGATGAGGCGCTGGATTCAATCTGGGATAACGCAACCGTCCTAGAGAAGACGCGCGACAAGCGAGCTATTGCGGCGCTCAAGCAGCAGTATAAGGAGGTGTGCTGATAAAGATGAGCTGGCAACAGAGAGAAGCACGAACGGCGCACAAGGTGTATCAGCGTCAGTTATTGATGAGGCGCTACATTTCCCGTCGTGTCGCTTTTATGCGTGCTTGGTACATCATGGGATATAAAGTAGCTATGCCGATTCGGAAATGAAGAAAGGAGGCGTTGTTGAATAAGTGCAAGTTCTGAAATGAAACAAGGCAGAAAGAAAACCGCCTATCTGTAAAGGGTAGGCGGTTTTATTGTGCCGTGTTTCAACTATCAAAAAAGGAGTGTTTAACTATGGCAACAGTAGCAGAAATTCGCGAGGCAATCAAGGAGAGAAAAGCCCGCTCGGCGTGGAACAGAGGAGTAAAAGAGTATATGCAGGAGTTCCTCGACGACGTGAAGTTCCACCGCAAACTCGACGAGAATGACGAGGTAGCTCCCGTGAGTAAGAAGGAACTTCTCAACGGTGCAAAGAGCTGGCAACAGTATAGCGAGGGAGGCTCTTCCCTCGTCTATGCTGAAGATATTTGCGAACGTCTCTGCACACCGTCGTTTCAGAAAAAGAAGAAGGATGGCGAACTTCCTCCGAATAGCATGGAGACGTGGCTCGACGTACAGGCGCACGCACTCTTCGTCGCCGCTTTCCGTTTCATTCTCCTTGTAAAGAGGATGAGTAAGAGGGAGGAGTGACCGAACCGACCATTTTCCGCGCGTCCGTAAAGAAAGCCTAGCAGCATTTAGGCGTTGCTGGGCTTTTTCAATATCAAAATCTGAATAGGTCTGGAGGAAACAGCATGGAAGAGATTTTAAAAAAAAGCTATAAGGGTGAGAACCTCTATGCAAGGCTATGCAACGAGGAAGCTCAATCCTTTATGAAATGTTATTGGTCGGACTGTGTTCTCTCTATGGAGGAGATTATGGAGGCGCAGAAGGAGGGCGAGACGGCGTTCATCGTTGTTTTTCGCAAGCTGGGAGCGGAGCTTTTCCCTGTAAAGAAGGGAGTGAGTAAAAGATTCTCATTCTACAAGAAAAACGAACCAGAGGCGAAAGTGTTCTTGCTAGACTATGATTCCGAATGTGTATATTCCCTCTCGTGGGATGAAGCGGAGGCAATTCTAGGGAACAAAGTTTTGAGGAGGTTCTATCTGTAAAAATCAAGACAAAACCATAGCCAGTTACATTGTGGTGTAACTGGTTTTATTTTGCCGTGATTTTATGTATAGGTTAGGAGGAATTTATTATGACGTATGAAGAACTTGCCGTGATTCTTGGTGTGAAGAAAAAATGGTATCGCGAAAAACGCGACAGAGAGGAATGGTTTCTCGGCTACCGTGACCTCGTTGTGAGTGGCACAAATGGATGGAGCGACCGCGAGTGTGTATGGTTCCATGAGGGAAAAGAACTGCACTTTCTCGAACCGTTCCTGATTGATGATTTGTATGTAATCTGGAATGAAATACACCGCGAGGAATCCGACGATGAAGATGCCTTCGACGTGTGGCTGAAAACTATGGAAGGTCATGCGGAGATAGAAGAGGGATTGTATATTTTGCTTGACGCAGCAGAGCAGAACGCCCGCGATGGTGTTGCAGATAGACAGCTTTATGTAGAGGAATAAGGAGGTATGGCTAAAATGATTGAAATGATGGCAAGTGCAAGGTGCAAGAAGTACCTGAGCCAATCGGAGGAGGAACTGGAGAAGGTGAAATATGCGGTGCGCCGTGCCAAACTGAGCATTGTGGCCGTCGAGCGCCAGTTAGAGATGGGAGTGAATCCCAAATCAAATATTTCCGAATTGTTAAAACTCGTCAGGTCTATGGAGACAAGTTCCACTATGGCAAGCGTGGCCGAAAAGGCCGCGCGGTTCTATGGTGACGCTGTGTAAAGGAGGAATAAAAATGCGTACTATTACCACGACAACTACCACTACGGTCTATAAATTCGATGAGTTATCAGAGGAGGCAAAGGAAAAAGTCATCGAGGACGCTAGAGATTTTGAAGCGGAATATACCTTAGAGGAAATTGTCGCTTGTATGGCATCTGCTATGGACAAGATGGGAATTACCATCAAAGATTATTCCATTAACATTGACGGCAGTGGATATATTAACTTGTCCGTAGTGGACGATGACCTTGAAGGTGTCAGGGCATATCGGTATATCGTAAACAACTTCTTTAGCGAGGTGAATAAGAAGAAACTCTACTATAAGGAATGGAAAAAACGCAGAAAGTCTGACCTTGATAGGAAAGACTGGATGGATAACTGCCCGTTCTCTGGATTGTGCTATGACTTCGCAATTCAGTCGGCATGGGAAGATTTCTGTGCAGAGTTAAAACAGGGAGAACGCCCAACTGTTCGTGACTTTCTTGACAAGTTGGAATGGGCTTATCTAAAGGAACAGTCCGATGAGTATTACGGCTTCGATGAAGATGCCGCAAGAGAGTTTTCCGAGGCGAACGAATATGAATACCTTGAGGACGGAACTATTTACTAATTAAGCAATCATAGGGAGGAATAAAAAATGTTGAATCACAACAAGAAAGAGTTTAAGAAAAAAGTACAGGCGTATTTCCTTGAGCACGTCCGCGATGAGTTTGATGGTGATATTCTTGAGGACTACGCCGCGTACGCAAGCGGATGGAAGGGAGAGGAAAATTGGTACTACCGTTCCCAGATGAAATGGGTAGGCTTTCTGAAAGCTACCTGTTTCGGTACTCCCTCCACTGATGAGCAGGAGGAACTGATTAAGGAATGGGAGGAATCGAGCCAGACGAAAAAGGTCAAGGATATGGCAGAGTATTTCTATTCTACAATCTTCATTTGTGCCGTTAAACCGTACCTCGAAAAACGCGGTGTTTATTACGTAGAAGTGAAGAACAAGTAAGGGAGGAAAAACAATGGAAAGTGTGACAGTTCACATTAGCGGACGAGCGGCTGCGGTAGTTCGCGCATATATGGAAGAATACAAGGAAGCCAACCTCACATTTATGGAAGCGCTCGACAACTTGTTAAAGGCAACTTATTTCTTTCGTGTGAGGATGGGAATTAAGTGGGAAGAAGTTGTGCCTTATGTTGATGAGGAGGAGAAGGAAGTCTTGTAAAGTAATTTAAGGCAACTAATCAAGGTACACGAAGCCGCTTATCATAATTGGTAGGCGGCTTTATTGTGCCGTGATTCTATGTAAATGTAAGGAGGAATAAACCATGAAGGAATGTAAAAACATCTACGAGTTGAAGGATATTCTCTATGAAAAGTTTGACTACTGGGACGTAGAGGATTTGACGAAGAGTATCAAGAGGATTGTCAACAATATGGTAGAGGAACAAATCGAGGACGCAGTAGAGGAAGAGCGCAGCGAGAGTGCTTACTGGCAGGATGTTGCCGAGGATGCGGAGACAGAGCACGATGAATTGCAGGATGAGGTCATCGAGCTGAAAGAAAAGTTGAAGGAATACGAGCAGGACGATGGGAAAGTCATTCCGTTCTAAGGAGGTATCAGTTATGGATGTAAGAGAGTTGAACAGCGAGCAGTTGGAGAAATTGAAAGTCAACTACTACGCCGAAAGACACGAAGATATGTCGTATGGCGATATTGTGGACATCAACAACCTTGTTTCAGATAAGGAAGTTTTCGAGGAGTACGCAGGGACGATGTTCACCGAAGAGGATTTCTAAGGAGGAAGGAGAAGAAGAATGGCACAAAAACTGATTCTGATTGCGCTTGAATTGGCAGGAATGGTCATTCATCCCTTTCAACGAGAGCGCATTTGCGTGTATAATGAGGACAACAAGCTAGTGTCGTTCGCATACGGTGAGCGTCCGATTAGCAAGATATGGAGGTAACAGAGATGAAACTAAGAGGAAAGGTAACCATCTATGCAGAGCAGGAAATTCCTGATGATGTGTGGAATAGCATGACGAGTGAAGAACAGGAGGAAGCAGCTAGTAACCTTCATTTATTCCTGCGCCTCGGGGCAGATAACTTCAACTACGGTGGCAACCCTGATGATGATGAACGCTATTATGTATGGTATGATGAGGATTAAGGGGGATTAATCATGGAAAACGTAATGGGGAAAATGGAGAAAAAATTCGGTGCCGTTGGTTTCAATTTTAATAAATATGTTCTCATCCAGGATGCCTACCTCGATGGGACTGGTGACGACGCTGCGTACTTCGCTGATGCTATCAGGGAGGGTGATGAACCTGATGAAGATGGGTATGTTCAAATCTATGAGGTAGAGTGGAAAATCATCTATCCTGACGCTGAGGATGAGGGAGACAGATGCGATTGGGAAAAACCAGTGGATGTCGATGCGACTGGGGCAAGGTTCAATCTAATGGATGGCTCGGTGTTCTAATCACCTACTGAGTGTGGTTATGAAGGGTAAGGATGTAAATTAAGGAGGAATTGATATGTATTTCAAAACAGAATTAGATTGGGAGTATCTGGAGAAAAACGTTACTTATGACAAGGCAAGAGAGCTTATGGATAGGATTGAGGAGCAGGAGAAAGAGTACGAGTTCATCGTATACATCAAAGAGCACATTTGTCTCGACCCATACGAAGATGATGTGCTAGACTTAGTGGACGAGCTTGCAGAGAATCCTGACAAACTTGATTTCCTTGAAGACGAAGAAGAAAGGGAGGATGATTGACATGAAGGTTCAGATTGTAGGCTTTGAAGGGTACGACGATGACTGGGGCGGGGTTACTGCGACAGTCCTCGTGAATGGTAAGAAACATACGATTGCAATCCAATGCTGCGTAACAAAGAGTGGGGAATATGCAGAAAATGACTACAACAATCCAGAGGACAACGGGTGGTTCATCGATGGTTTAGATGTGGAAGAGTTAAGCAACTGCGTCGTGTGTTCTACTTTCCCATGCGACAAAACGTGTAAAAAGCTCTTTGAAGAGTTCGGAAATTGGGAAAACATCAGGAATCTGATTCGCGCTGTCAATGACGAGATTATTCACTGGGACTACGCGCCAGACATCGCCACAGAAATTATCGATGTGTACTCTAACAACCATCGTGGTTATATGAATCCTTTTGACATGGTTTATACATATAACATCGAGAAAGTTTCCGATGAGGTCGATAGTTTCAAAATCAACAAAGAGAAGGAGGCATGTGAAGACTATATCTATGACTCAGATGATGAAAGTGAATACCGTGTTCCCATGAAAGAAATCATTGAAGAATATCATGATGAAATCATGGGAGTGTTCTACGAGAGAGAAACAGAGAAATCCTACAAGCAGACAGCAGCTATCGGTTGGTTTGTTGACGTGGAGAAGGAGGACTAATTATGGAGAAGATGGATTTTGCAAAGTTCACGGAAAAGATGACTGAGTTCCAGAAACAGAAGAAAGAAGTGATGGGAGTGATTGTATTCACAGAGAACAGTTTCCCCGCTCCGTATGATGTCACAGGGAGGAGCTACGAGGTGAGCAGTATGGCAAAATACTTCAATCCATTCGCAGGAGGTAGCGGCCTTGCAGGGAATTGTCTTGACGGTACGGATGATGGCGTTCGGCTGGACTATTACATGAGCGTGTATGGATGGGAACCTGAGTATTGCTATATCGCCTAATTTAATTTGACATAGGAGGAAAACTAAAATGGATAAGAAGAAAATGTTTTATGTTCAGGTGTGGCCGTATGGCATTGGTTATGGCGGTGAAGGTGAGCCGCGTTCATACGCTTTTGAGACACAGGAGGAGCGTGATAAATGGATGAGACAGGACTGGATTGTACGTGCAGAAGAAGATGGAAACCCTGTTGTCTCGTTCGCTGATTATGCGGATATGCAGAGGGCATATGGGAACAACTTCCGCGTTTTCAAGGATGATGATGGTAATCTCTCCGTGTGCAGTTATCTTGAATCAATGAAGATTGCAGAGATTGCCGACGTAGATTTCTTCTAAATACAAAAAGTCAAGAGAAGTAGATGAGTATTTTATTGTAATGAGGTGAGCAGTATGAATGTATGGAAGAAGCATAAAGGAAAATTTGAGAAAGTGAACGGCCCGTTTCTCGACAGACTGTTCGATTGGTGGGAAGGCCGCACGCAGGGCGAGTTCACCGCAGACCGTCTGCGTATGATTGCAAGAGCGCGGAAGATTATGCTGGGAAACCATTTAAGTAAGCATGGATGAAGGAGGAAAATTAATATGGATAACAATAACAACGATACGGGAGAGATGCTCAAATGGTTTGGTATTATGCTGCTGGTTTATGCTGGCTTTTTTATCTTTGTCGGAGCATTAGCTGACTTCTTAGTATCTTGTGGGGCTAACCTAGGTGATGTATTGTTTGTATGTGTTGTATTGCTGATTATTGTATGCTCTTCGAGGGCATTTGAGGACTGGAAAGACAGACTGTGATGAGAGTGGTAGAAAGGTGAGGAATAACATGACTTGGGATGAACTGTATAAGAAGATTGAGAAAGACCTATTCTCCTCGATGAGTGAGAACACAGCCAAAGGCTATTTAGCTGACATTAAAATGTTTGAATTTTCAGATAAGCCGTGCCGTGCTGCTGTTGAAAGAAAAAGAAAGGAGTGGCAGGACAAGGGGCTGTCTGGTAAGACTATCCAGAGGAGGTTTGCCGCGGTCAGATGGGTTCTCGATATGTACCCTCGCGAGTTTGGTCTTGACGATATTCTTGACATCAAGTCCGCTATGAAGCACGTTGACATCAATAACAAAGAGATGGTTTACGCCACGAAAGAACAGGCTGACAAGGTTATCTCTATGGCCGATGAACGGACAGCTCTCTGTGTAGCGATGATGTTCTACGAGGGGATGCGCCGCGACGAGGTATACAACAACAGATTGCAGGACTGGGACATCAAGGGAGAAGATACTCTCAACGGCGGTGTTCCCGCTATCATTATCCCGCGCACGAAGAACGACGAACCGAGACGTGTACCATTAGCGCAGCAGACGATTGATTGTTTCCTCCGATATGTAAACGGTGACAGGGTACGGAACGCCAGACTTATCGAGAACGTTTCCCCTAAGACTGCCACCTACACTATTCTCTCTACATACGGTAGGCTTCGCAGGGAATCTATCCAGCGTGACGTAAAGAAAGCATCCATCGCCGCAGGATTTCCCCAGCTTCATTGTCACAGCTATCGCCACGGTCTTGCTACCTTGCTTGCTAAATCGGGGAGGGATTCTATCTATATCGCAACAATGATGGGACACAAGAACCTTAACACAACTCGCCGCTATATCCACCTCTCCCCTGCCGACCTCAAGAAAGGAACAGAGGATGTGCTAAAGTGAGCAAAATCGGCTCGACGAGATGCAAAAAAATACCTCCGAATATGATAGAGCACTTTCACGAAAAAGAGACTTGTCACAGGTCTGGGCTTGTGATATTCTCAAATAAAAGGAGGTGGCTATCAATGCCGCGTAAAGTAGACTACGATATGAAGCTCTCAAAACTCGCCGATAAGCTCAAGAAGAACGAAGAAGAGTACCAGAAACTAAAAGATGCTTATGACAAAACCAAAGAAGAGAAAAACCGCAAGTTTTACAAGAAGCTCCTAAACTTTATGGAGAAGAACAACATTTCCCCTGATACCGCTCTCGAGATTTTAGAGAAGAATCTGCCTACGACCTAATTCGTCATAGGTTGAGAAAAACACCTACCTTCGTTTTCCTGCTGATAGGGTTAGCATGGACAGATAGACTTTTTGGTGAACAAAAAAACACCTACTTTTTTAAGGTAGGTGTTTTTCTCAGTTTATGATGATTTTTCAAGACCGTATGTGCCGTGACCTTTGCGACCGTATACGTCTCGCTTTCGCTTACAGGTGGCGCACAACGTACAACAGACATACTTAGAAGCGTCCCCCATCGTATCTTTCATATACTCTGGGATAAGACATTTCGTGACAGGCTTCAACACTTTGTACCCCTGCTCCAACTTCACCTCAGAACCAAACTGAGCATTTTGGGCGCGTTCAAACGGATAGAGTGCGTAGTTAATGCCTTTATCGGCTTCTTTACGACTCTCAAGAGGTAATAGGTCTACGAAAAGAACCTTGAGCGCTTCACGAACAGCAAACCTCTGGTCAAGCTCATCGCAAAGTGACTCATACAATGCGCTGTGGCGTCCTCTGCTCGTCTCTGATAGTTCCATAACCTTCGCCGCGACATATTCTATACGTTCCTCATCAGCGACGTTCTCAAGGCGCTTACAGATGCTATTCCGAGCCGATGCACATGCCTGTGGTGACATTCCAAGCTCGTTAGCCATGCTCTCCAGTGTGTCCCCCGCTCCAACCATGAGGAGAATCTTCTGCTGCGTATCGGAGAGACAGCCAAGAACGACTTGCAAGCTATCAAGGACACGTTTACGCCGCTCCGTTTCCTCTAAGATGGTATCAGGAGACAGCCCATATTTCCTCGATACGTCAAAAGCAATCTTGTTTGAATCCAGCCAACCCTCACCGAGAAGGTCTACGGCGTTAGCCAAACTCATGCTTGCTCCCTCTTTAACGAATCGGAGGTAAAGTAGCAGCCCCTTATGAAACCGTTCCCAAGTTTTCTCTTTCCCTTGAACCGATACCTGTCTTTGAAATCTGAGGACTCACTCTTTATGTAGCGCACATCAGCAAAATACCGCTTGAGATTTTCTTCTGCCGCCTTTCTCTCATCCTCTACAACGACAGAATACCTTTCTACCTCATGCGGCATACGCACTACGAAAAAGTGCAGCCCCATCAGCGGATTTTCACTACGTCCTCGTCAATCTCGTTACCGCTATCATCAAAATCAACGGCCTTATAGCTGCCGTCAGGAAGATGTTTCCAGATTTTCTGGTTGCGACTTCCACGGAACGGCAGTCTTTCTTTCTGCTTGCAGTCAAATGCACCGTCAATCACATAATCAAACGGAGAAAAGATGTTAAGTTTACGCTTTTTGAATAACTCATCAATGGTGTGGCCTGTATAGATTGTAGTTTGAAGACCTTTCGACTTTGCCCATGCCGCAATCTCCTTGACCTCATCCATCTGCATAGAGCTTTCCCCGCCGCTGAACGTGACACCACTCACGGGAGGAACATAGCTCTCAATCTTACCCTCAATCTCTTCTACGGACATCTCTACGCCACCGTCTGTTGCCCATGTAGAAGGATTCTGACACTCTTTACAATGGATGTCACACCCCTGCGCGAACAGGACGTAATTGATACCCTTCCCATCCGCGAGAGACGTGGCATTTACGCCAGCAACTTTCAACGAATATAAAACCTCTTTTCAAATAATTTTTGAGCAAATCGGGGATAGTTCTCATTTATCCAATCGCTCCACCTGCATGAGAAACACGGTCAGCCATTTCAGCTTTCTTGCCGTCGTTTGCTCTCTCATACTCTGTAAGATACCCTGTAATAATTTCTGTCACCTTGATATTCTCGCTCCCGCACTTCGGACAAGCACCATCGAAACTACCTTGATAGCCACAGTCCTTACAGAAGCATTGTACCCAGTTCAGACCACCATAGACGATACCAGACTTATCCATATACTGAATGAGCTTTAGCACGCCCTCTGGATTGAACTTAGGCGTATCTCCTGCTTCAATGTAAAAGATAGCTCCCGCGTTGCAATAGAGATGATAAGGTGCTTCGGTATCAATCTTCTTTTTCATGTCACACTTGAACGATACAGGGAGATGAAAACTATTGGTAAGGTACTCTTTGTCTGTGACGTTCGGAATTGTACCAAAGGTCTTCTTAGTCTTCTTCATCAGCGTGTAACATGCGCTCTCGCACGGACTGGCGAATAAGCTCACATTCAAATGAGTATCTTTCTTTGCCTTATCGACGCGCTTTCTCATCAATTTTATGATTTCAAGACCAAGTTCCTGAGACTTCCCCGATTCGCCGTGATGTTTGCCAGTAAGAACAATCAAGCACTCAGCAAGCCCGATGAATCCCATAGAAAGAGAGCCATTTTTCACCATAGGTTCAATCGTGTCATCCTCATCAAGCTCTGCTCCATCCTGATACCAATCGGCAACAAAAGGAATATCGCGCTTTTTCAGATTCTTGATAACGTCGTATCTCTCAAGTAGTTCACCAACTGCATCATCCATTGTCTCGTAGAGAATATCCCAGAACTCAGGCAGCGGGTCAGATGGGTTCTTCTCTTTTGCTTCGAGGGCAAGGTACGGAAGATTGATTGTATTGAACGCGAGATTACCACGCGCATCTGGGTTTTCATCACCGTTGACATTTCCTCGAACAGCAGTCCTACACATATAATCGACTATCACTAGCCGTACTGACTATATCATCTACTATTTCTAGCAGCCCTCCGCTTCGGAACAGTACCTATCTCTGTCCCTACATGGTTACACTCATCACCATTAGTCGATACACTTTACTGTTTCCAGTCTTAGCACGGACTCATCTCATAAAGACCTATCCGTTAGCACGAAAAATCGCACACCCTCTAGGTGAGGTTCAAAGGGTTTTACATGGGCTGAGGATTCGCTTACCCATAGTTCCAATATACTCAAGCGGCATACCGTCATACGCTTTAGAGTCGCAGAACACAAATCGCGGTTGAATACGCTTACCAACACACTCGATTGCAAGCTGCGTAATGTCAAAGTTCGGCTCACCTTCATGGAGGTTGATTCCATCTTTTACGCGATAACAAAGGTTCGGAAAGATAGGATTCTCTCCCTTGCCAAGACCAGCAATGTAAGCCTTGAACAAGTTTTTAGAAATCATCCTCGCCCACTTTGATGTATCTGTGCCAAAGTTTACGCTGGAGAAGGTGACTTGAGCGCCGCTACGTGACCTCATCATATTGCAATTATAAACAAACTGCTCCATCGCCTGATATACGGCTTTATCGGTACGTTCAAGAGCAAGTTCTGCCGTTCTTTCTGTATTTACATACCCATCACCATATACCTCCTCGATTTGCTTCTTCTGGTACTCGTACTCACGCTGAACATACGGCGCAAGGTCAGTATCAAAGTTCAAAAATCCCTGCTGACACATTCGAGGTTTCCCTCAGTCGTGCCTAGACTATCTCTTCACTCAAGCGGCTGACTCACCGCTATCATCGTGCCTTGCACTACGGAATACGGAATTGCACCGTAAACCTCTTAGACTGCGTTAGTCAATTTAGTCGTTACACCTTGCTTGCTCTTTTTCTCTTTGATTTCACCTGATTTAGCCGCAAAATATCCGTCGTACTTTGTCGGATAAAATTCAATCCCGTTGAATAGCGTTTTATCACCTCCTTTTATTTTTAGAATAAAGAGCAAGCCTTGGCACGGTATTACCTGCTATCTTACGAAAGACCGTAGGTTCTCTTACGGAGCGTATTCGAGCGCAAGCCTTATTTAACTCCTACCGTTAGCCATGAAAACATGACACCCTAGATTTCTAGGTTCACAAGGTTACGCGGCCAGTTTATCGACCGCCGAACATGCTGTTCTGGCTGCTCTGCAAGATGATACATGCAAGAGCCGTAGCACTTCCAATGCGTTTCGGAGTACGAATACTTCCAACGCCATTTGAGAAGCCATTTTTCAGCATCTTCCCAAGAGGATTGAAAAAGCAATTAAACGTAATTCCGTAATATCCCAAATCGTGAATATAAACTCTACCTTTTCGGTGATTTTCTGCGTACTTCTTACTCATCCGCGACAAATTAAACCGCTTTGTAGCCGCTTCTGCTACGGAATACATCTTACTTGCCGCTGAACCGTTAGCCGCATTAGCATTGTCGGTATTGATTGTAGAGTACAGACGCGCAATTTCTTTATTCAAATCGCTGCCATACTCTCGGTAATCTGTGCGTTTCTGCCGATAGAGAATATACGCCTTGGCAACGTCAGGGTATTTCTCCATCAACTTCTTTTCAACAGCATCGTGAATCTCATCCACGGTTACGTCCCTATCGAACGAGATTTCATTAGCGATTTCCTTGCCAATCTCTGCACTCTTAGCGGCCTTTGTCACCGCATTTTCAATCTTTTCCTTCTTGAACGGCTCTTTCCGTCCGTCATGCTTCGTTACTGTCATTTTTCTCCTCCAAAACCTTATACATACCTCCTGCTCGATAAGCAACTACTACGTTACCCTCGGCATCCTTAAACAAGTACACATCGCCACAAGCGCACCTAGCGTACCCATTCTCCATATACTTATCCCACAGCACATCCCAGCACCTCATGCACTTGACTTTCATAATGTAAAATCCTCTGCAAGCTGGCTGAACTTACCGCGGAAATTCTTTGTAAGGGAAATCGAATTGCCGAGAACTGACAGATATTTACCATACTTCACAAAATCGTTGTTATGATAACCCCTGTTGTCCTTCTGGAAACTGTCTCCGATAAGCACCACATGGCAATCATCGTGGCAACGTGTAAAGATGAGCTTCAAGGTTTCATAGTCGCAGTTTTCGGCTTCATCGATAATCACGCCAGCCCTCTCAAAGTTCACGCCCCTGAGATTACTGTCTGTGGTCAAATGCAATAGCTTTCCAGCCCTGAGTGCTTGAATCTCATACGGTGTGAATCCCAACGTTTCCATAGCGTCGTACACGGGATTGAACAGCGCTTCTGTCTTATCCTCCATAGTCCCAGGTAAAAATCCGTTCTGTAAGAACCTCTGAGAGACCTTCTGGATGTAGATAATCTTGTTGATTACGTCATTCGCCAAGAGGTCAATCATAGCTGCACAGGAAACAATCGTCTTACCAGTACCAGCCGCAGCTTCGATAAAAGTAAACACATTGTCTGTGATACTACTGAAAGCATACTTCTGCTCCTGTGTCATACTTGCATAGAACCTATCGCGGTCTTTTCTATTCTTGAGTTCGATATATGGCTTATCGTTCACCATATTTGCCCTCTACATACTTCTTCGCAAGACCTACAATAGCATTGGCAACCATATCCTTATTCTTCTCTTTTTCAAGTACAGCGCCGACGAGATAGATAGCAGCGCGAATCAAAGAGACCTCTCCGTGCATCGCCACATAGTCCTCATCATCTCCGAACATGACCATAGCATAGCCGCTATAACCATGTTTCTTGCACTCATCGAGAACCTGACTCTCAAAATCGTCCATTGACTACCTCCAAATCTTCACCAAGATACGTTGTCTACCGAAGCGAAAGGCTTCTTTCTTTGAGTTCATGTAGATGTCTATACGGTTTGTATATCCACCACCGAATCTATCTTCAACGGTATAAATATGACCGTTTATTTCAACCTTTGTGCCGAAGGGGACGCCATCCATAGCGATTGTCCTTCCCGCTGTCGCCCTCCTGCCGCTCGCCGTTATGCCGTCACCCTTGGCGCACTCATCGTCCGAAGAGGTATAAGCACTGACATTGGCAACCATCTCTCGATAAGCAGGTTCTTCTACCTTCTGAACAGGCTCAACAACAGGCTCTTTTACAGGTGATATGTATGTATCGTGCCAAACTTTATGAGCCTTTGCCGCATGGTGAGGTTTTAGCAGCAGGAACACAACGAGGACGGCTTTGACCAGACCGAAAAATAGTTTACGACCCAACGACACCAAACTCCTCTGCCCACGGAAGAGTGCTGATGAACTTGCAGAACTCCCTCCACTCTGGCAGTCTGTGATTGTGCCGCTGATACCAAATAGTTTTCAACTGGGCGTAGTTTGTGACGATGCCAGCACCAAGGCAGATACCCTCGGGCATATTTGACTTCACTGCGAGGAGATTCTCTTCGGACGGGTGCTCTATATACTCCTCAACAATGTCCTCAAAAATACCAAGGATAGTGGGATGTACATACTTGTTCGCCATCTTTTTATAGTCCAGAGATTTTACCTTGTGCATCGAGGACATACTGTTTTTGGTGAACCAATGATAGGTATCGTGCTGCTGCCACCAGTACCGAGGAGCGATAATGTCATAAGCCACCGTAATTTGTCTGAGAAACTTATCATCCCCATGACCATACGGCGAATTGCCCAGCTTGTCACCTCGCTTAATCAGCTTGACCTTATCTACGTCTACATCGTTCATATCCTTAATTTCTGTGGACATAGGGTAGCCAGCGCGGATAAGAGCTTCTTGAATCCCCCATACATCCACATTAAGAATCTTTATGTGCTCCATGTTTACCCCCTCGAATTGCAATCAGGTATCTAGCCTTGCCAATCGCCGCATCGTCGGCTTTATAGACAAGATTCATACCCGTAGAATAATCAAAATCGCAGAACATATCGAAGAGAGGAGCTTCTTTGCTTTCTTCTGGGTAATTCCTCTGCAATTCCACCAGTTGTTTAGCTCGTTTTGTCCAGTCCGCATCCGAGATGATATTTTCATTGAATTTGTAGTAAACAACCGAATGGACAAGCGTTTGAAGCCGTCTTCTTTTGATAAGCTCTACGATTTGTTTATTCATTTATTCTCCCGTACTCCCAATACCACCATCACGCGAATCAGCAGGAGCATCATCACTGACAAGGAACTTCTGGAAGATACCCTGTGCAATCTTGTCTCCCTTATGAACAACCTGCGGTGTATCGCCGTAGTTATACAGGAAAAGCATGATATGCCCCTCGTTTGAAGAGTTGTTGTAGTAGTCAGAATCAATAATTCCGACCGTATTGGGGAGGATAAGGTGCTTCTTTACCCCCATCGAAGAACGAGGATAGATTTTCAATACCTCATCGGAGAGCATATACGCTTTTACGCCAGAAGGAATACATTTTTGCTCACCGCTGCCGATAACACAATCAACAGGGGAATAGAAATCGTACCCTGCCGAGAAAACTGTGCTACGCTTTGGGAGAATGATGTCCTCTTGGTTGAGGTTTGTCTTTTTCACCTTCTCGAAACCGCGCTCTGGTTTTTCCAGCACATCGCAGAAAGAATTGCAAATCCCCTCAATTGCGCTCATCCGAAGCCCCTTCATAATTTTGGCTTCTTCCCTTGTCACATCGTTCTCTTCACAGAACTTATCGAAGCGTTCCTTTTCTCTCCGTACTGCTTCAACCAAAATCTGTGCTGCATTACCCTTGTTCATCTGCGCTTTCCTTTCTTGTTCTGTGTTTTCCAATCCATCAGCTTCTTCTGCCACGGCTCAAGCTCTTCATAAGGAGGAAGGCCGCCGATACAATGCTTTAGAATACCCTTTTCGAGATTCTCATCGACGATTTTTTCCATTTTTTCCTTGTACTCGTCAGCGTTTTTGCGTGTGGAATCATAGTAAATCCATGTTCCGTGATACTTGTACTTGTCCAAATATTCTGTCCTCCCCGATAAGTAAAATTTTAATACCCCAGACTGCACAGGTATCTGTCTCCAATTACGCAGGAGAGTTTGAACGGTCGATACATCCCGAACATCACGCCGTAGGTCTATCCTAGGAATACAATACAACACATGTCTAGGCAATCTCTCACCGCCGAATCGAGGGACTTATATGGGAGCGCCCGACATATCGCCTGTGTCATATCGGAGTTTTAACGTCTTGTCTTTGACAGCTTAATTTAGAATGTTATTTATATACCTGTTTTACGGCTTATCTCTCGGCATGACCGTACCTCGTTACTTTCTCGCACTTGCGCTACATCTGGATAATGGTGCGAGAGACGGGATTCGAACCCGTATGATATTTCTATCGAGGGTTTTTAAGACCCTTGCGCCTACCACATGATTACGCCACTCTCGCATAATAATTGGTTTTTTCGTCTTTTCCTTGACGACCTAGCTTTTCAGATGTGTTTTAGTGCTGGCCAGTCACTTCAAGCATAGTCCCATTCACATCAGGGGCTTTAGGATTCGGTGCGGCGCTCCTGCCACCTTTCAGACAGGTCGCAATCCGCAGAGATGGTTCCAACATTTTTTAAGCGCATTTTCCATTCGGCGCTGCTGTTTTACCCACCTACCAGCAAGGGAAGCCTGAGCGTCGTGAATCGCGGCCTTGTCAGCCAAAACCAGTATGCTCCTAAAACATCAGGGACATCTGGAGTTCACGGTGGCTCACGCAAAAAAACTCGACCAATCATTCATAATGGAGCTACCGAGAGGAATCGAACCTCCAACCTACGCATTACAAGTGCGTTGCTCTACCAGTTGAGCTACGATAGCATGATAATGTACCCAGATGTCAAAAGAATCTTTTTTAGTTGGAAAGGAGGTATTCTTACTGGGTACATCTTTATAAAATCACCCTTTTTTATAAATTGCTCAGGTCAACCTTTATAAAATATCGCTTTTTTATAAAAACAGGTGATTAAATAAACATATTGGCAGGGGTTACTGGACTCGAACCAGTGATGCGGGAGTCAAAGTCCCGTGCCTTAACCACTTGGCAAAACCCCTATTGGTGTACCAAGCACGGCTCGAACGCGCGACCTACGGATTAAAAGTCCGTTGCTCTACCTACTGAGCTATTGGTACATGATATATGGTTTTAGCGAGTTTTCCTTCTCGATTTGAGGTTTTCTTCTCTTCCGAAGTTCTCCTCACTACGGTTTATATCATATCACTTTTTAGGTCTGTTGTAAACAAAAAATTTATTTATATAACGTAATTTTTCATTTACTCAACTCATTGAAGAAAGACGGCTGGAGTGCAAACATGAAGTCCTTATATGACTCATCGAGGGAAACCATGTCAGCGTAGTCCTGTTCAAAGAACTTGTGCAGCTCCCCGTAGTTGCGGTCAGAGACTTCTCGAATAGCATACTTCTCGCCGCTCTCGCTCTCAATCACGTTACCGTTCACGGCCTTGGAGTGCTTTACCAAATCATAGAAGATATTCTCATCCATGACATAGCAGAACCCTGTGATATAAAGTATCTTCTTCTCTCCGATTAGCCGACGAATCCGCTCAAAAGACTGCCGCTTCTTGTTCTCTACCTTACGTTCTACACCGAAGATGGTCACGCGCAAGTCAGAATCAGCGCCCTCACGAATCTTCTTATATGCGCCAGAACCGTCAATGATACGAGCTTCAAATCCCTGTCTCTGGAAATGCAGGAGCAACTTCTTTTCAGACTTCTTCCCTCGCCGCTTGTTGGAACGTCCGATAGCCTGTCTCGATTTGCTCTTCTTACGCTCAAACTTGTTGTACTCTTTACACTTACGACACATACCGCGAGTCTCACTAGACAAGCAGTACGGCTTTACAACACACTCAGAAATGGTGCATCCTCCTCCTCTACATCGTCAATCACAATGTTTGCGAACATATCCTCATCTGTATAGTCCTCTGGGTAGTCAATCATCATCTGTGCTGCTTCTTTTTTTGATGTAGCGCGGACAATAGAGCTATCATCCGTATGCCACCTCACACGGTACGTCTTAGTCTCCAAAATGGATGTACCTCTTTGCAATCTTCTCGATTAGCGACAAAAAACCGCTCATTACTACCCAACCAAGTGCCAGACCAGCACTGAGCATAACTCCATCTACAAACAACATTCCTATCACTTTCCTTTCTATCATTCCAATCTATCAGGCACAGGCTCTCCCCAGAAATCATGCCGCGCAATATCACAAAACATATCGGCAATACCAAGTTCATTGATACCGAAAGAGATAGCCAGAGCCTTATCGCCTTTTACCGTATCGCGAATTTCCTTCAATATTTCAAGATACTCCATTATTACCTTCGCTTTCATATTGCAAATAAAAGGAGAACGACGGAGAGCAAGCTCTGCTGCGTAAAGAGCATTGTTTTCCTCATCCGAAAAGATGAACTTCATATCTTCTTTCTCTTCTTTTAGGCGCATCTTCTCGATGATTTTAATAGCTTTCTTTCTCTTCATATCAATCACCAATTTCATCACGCAGCTCTAGCTCTTCATCGCTATATTTACACCACATATAGTTGCAATAATCGGCTTCATTGACGTACTTGTTGAAGTCACGCCAAGTCATATCAACTAACCTATCATACACTTTCCTTTCCTTGAAATAATACTTTTGAAGCAAGCGATATTTCGCCAGTTTCTTCCCTTTTTCGAGGTCAAACTTATCGTCTGGATGGCACTTCGCAACACCGACCAGCCCACCTTTTGTAAGCTCATCGGCATACTTTCCTATCCTGTCCTTCACTTGAACAGAGAGGTGTTTTTCTTCAAAGATACCATTTACGATTTGATAGCCGTCTGGTTCATCTCCAGAAAACCGAGCGTAGACTTCGTTTCCCTTGCGCGTATACTCAATCATTGTTTTCCCTCCCCAAGGATTCCAAGTGCTTCTGGCAGACTGATAATACCATTTTCGCGTAGCAATTCTTTTTCCTTATCTGCTTTCCATGACGCATCGGAGCAAAAAATATCATACCAATCTAACACAGACAGAATCACCTCTCCGCATCTATCGCACCTGCAAACATCATAAATCTTTACGTTCACGTTCATATAGCTAGAAGAAATTACATACGCTGGAATACGCTTTCCTTTCCGCTTATGCCCAAAGAGATGACAAAGAATACTCACTTTTCCACACTCCTATAATCGTCACAACTCCACGACAAATCTCCCATGCTGACAGGGGACTGTTTCATACTCTTTTTACAGAACTCAGAATCTTTGTTTCTATGGCAGCTTGTCTCGGCACAATCAGCTAAACAGAAGCAAATGTCAGAACTTGACCCTGTATACTTCCATGTATGATACTCCTTAGTCCCCAATTCTGGGTTTTGACTCACGACATCAAGGGTTTTCATTACTTGTTTCCTCCTCTGTCCCAATAAGTTCCATCACTTATCCTCTCTTACCGTAATCCTCAATGAGTCCTTATCTGTTTCTCCTTCGATAAAAGAGATTATGTAGTCACCATACAATTCGATTCGGAAAAAGCCTCCGTAAGCAGAATTAATAAAGACAATGGCTAATGAAAACTTGTCATGTATAACGCATACCTGTGTATCGTATTTATGCAAAAAGAGAGTCATATCGTCTCCAATAACCACTTCATTATGTCCATTTACGATAGAGGAGAAGAGGTCTTCAAGGATTTTTATATTTTTGCAAGCGAGCTTTTTATCGTCCTTTGGAAAGTCATGTATGTTCATCTTATAAGAATGGAGTGTCACTACATTCCTTTGACCGAAAACCGAACGTTCAATTATTTGCATATCCAGTTCCCATCCTTAAACTCTACGTCAAAAGCACTTCCCGCTAAATACTTTTTGTCGAAATCGCTTTCTGGAATAGCGCATCCACATGTAAGGCAATCCTCATCACAACCGTCACAATCTAGTTTATTTCGCGTACAGAAATCACAGCACATGTTATCCATATCGCAATCAGGAACAGCGTCTTTACACCTCAAAACAATCATCCCTTTCCGTTATCGTTTACGATTCTTTCAAGTTCCTCTAAATCATCGCTATCCTCTCGAATTGCACATCCGCAAAAGAAGAACTCGTAATCACATCCAACACATTCTGCTCTATCTTTGACACAGAAATTACAACACATATTATTCATCCTACATTCGTCGTTTTTTATGCTACACTTCAAAACACCACGACCTTCCCATGCCATCCTTCTTGCATAACCCTACAAACCAAGTTATATGCTCCATCCTCCGTATAGGTGTGAACCTTCGCTTTAGGTGGGTATTTCCTTAGTTCGTGAATCATGTCTTCCACGGTCATTCCCTTGATGTATGTAGCAAACCGTTTCCTCGATGGGGCGCGGTCAACGTTTTCAACCTTCGTAATCATGCGTCGAACCCCAGATAGTAGTCCCAAGAGCAAGCGGCAGCCACAGCTAGTTCGTACTTGCCCCAGCCGATTTCTCTCGCAAGCATAATGACCTCTTTCATCTTCTCGATTAGCTCATCAATCTTCTCGTCTTTTTCCATTCGCTTTCCTCTCGAACCATAAACGGCATAATTCCTTCGCGTGATTTACCACGTTCACAATATCATCGTTTCCATTCACGTTGATACTCATTTCTTTCAGCGTCCCCTGCATCGTATCGTCGTGAATCGTAATCGTCACCAAATCAAAAATCGCCAACTTTCCAAAAATAAACTTGAGACTAATTGCAACTAATTGCGACTAATTAAAACAAAGAGTGTATAGTTACCACTACACCAACTTTCTAAGCTCCAAAAGCTCTTTTCGCAGCAGGGTAACTTTATTTCCGATATTGTATGCAGTTGAAGCTGTGGTATAGCCGTAGCCCCGTGTTTTTCCAATCTCATCGGCATCAGCTCTTTCACATACATCTCTGTACAAGCTGTTCATAAGCAATTTACATAGCTCCGCTTTTTCTACGGCAAGCTCTGTCCGCTCATCCATATCAATCACTCCTCAAATACGGATATGCTCTTCTGGCCGCAAAAGGCCATTTTTAGCAAGTTCCTTCTCATCAACAAACGACGAATATCGATTGATAAACAGCGGGCATCGACGGCACTCATTAAGAGGTTCGTCTGTCCTTGCATCATATCTTCCTCCGCACAGATAGATTTTTCTTCCGCTAGTTGTCTCAACCGAATCTAGTGCGTAGCCTTTGGTCTTTACCTCACCTTTGCGTACTAGCTCACATGCGCTTTGTCTCATATTTTCTCCTCCTCAAATACGAATAGATAATATTTGTTTTACATTCATTTCGTTTCGCGAACAACTTCAGCAATCCTAGAAATCAAATCTACAACATGGTCTTCTGTAATAGAAATATTATCTGGTGTGATAACAGATGCAGCAATCATTGTATAAACCGTTTTCTTATCTGGGATAAATACCAGCAAGATAAGGCATATTGTTGCTACAACCGCACAGATTTTAATATACATCACTTTTTTCTCATCAGGCCAGTCAACCAAAATAGGCATAATCGTTGCGAATACTGATGCGAATAGAATGAAAAGTGATAAACCATGAATTGCATTGAGCACATAGATTAAATAAAACCATGCTGGAGAGATAATCGCGTCCATTTTGCTTAATCACCACCTTAGATACGAATACATTCAAAGTCCATGACGGATTGCGTCTGCTCGTTTTTCTCAAACCAACCTTTTGCCGCGGGAACTACGAGCGCACCGTCTTTACCGTCGATAAAAATTACGTCCCCAGTTAGAACACTCCTGTCTGTATTTCCTTTCGTCACTTTATAAAACTTGTCAGGTTCTAACCTCATTGGTTCTCTATCCTCTTGTGAGCAAGCGCCCCAGTAATTGCGCCACAAACGAACACAGCTATATAGGTGATTATCTCTATCATTTCTCTTGCTCCAGAGGTGAGCACGGATATATAGCTGATTATTTCTATCATTTTTCTTTTCTCCTTTCAATCTCACGATTCAGATACCAAGCGGCTTTCTTTAAGTCTTCGACCACCTTGTCGGATTTCTTACCGCATCGAGCGATGTACTTCACCGTATTGCCAAGGCAGAAGTCCAAGTTCCATGCTTCAATCACGTCGATAGCCTCGATACCGCCAGTTTTATAGTAAGCTGGGTGGTTCACGGCTTCACGTCGTTCAATATCTGCAAGCTGCTCCTGCGCGTATGTCGGAGCATCATTGATGCAGTTGCCGTTTCTATCGCAAGTCTCCATTATTCTCCCTCTTATTCCTCTAACAAAATATGACAGAAATTTTTCATTTCTGAATCAACAGCCATTCTAGGAACGTCATGTGCTCTTTAAGCTGCCCCGTATCGTATACATACCATTCGATTCCAAGTCCTACGGCAGACAGCAAAAGCATAAATCCAACGGTAAAAAGAAATTCGTATAAAAGTTTCATTTTCTTCTCCTTTTCTTTAAGTGACTAATCTCCCTCATCAATCCAGCGAGGAAAACTTTATCCTTACTGTTCCATGACTTTTTTAATTCTCTTGACAATGAACGAATCAGGTACATTTTCATGTCATTTTCCCTCGATTTGCTCATGCTCTTCCTTTTAGCTTTCTTCACACATTCAAGGTCAGTACCTACAAGAATGCCTATCTCATCGGGAATCTCGTCCTTCACAGCCTGATATAAAGCTCTCGGCATGACATAGTAATTGTAGTGGCCTTCAAAATTGTGTCCGTGCTTGCTGTGGAAATCCCCCTCAGAAACCTTTATCTCATAGCACCAGATTGTCCCCTTCGTGTTTGTCTGCATAAAGTCAACGCGCTTTTTTCCATACCAACCAATAGTTACCTCTGGACAACCGAAAGTTCTAAACTCTACCGTTTTTCTGATAAGGGCATGTTCCAGCTTTAGTGTTTCTTCGCTTTTCATGCTAACCTCTTCAATACTCGAAAGCACAAATCATCCACAGTAACATTTTGATTAGCCCTTGTGTATCTGTGCTCTCTTTTATTTCTCTCGTGTTTGATAGGGACGCATAGTGCTTCTTCCCCGATACGCAATCCCTTGAACGAACGATTACTCGCCTGTACCGCTCCCATCTCCTCAATAATTCTCTTGGTGCAAGGATGTCCTATATAATGTGGAATACCTTCAATATGCACCGCTTTTCGAGGAATGGTATAGATACTGTAAACACCGTCTTTAGGCATTACGCTAGTAGATAAAACCGCCACAATCATTTCTTATTATGTGCGCTCCTTCCGAAAGAACAATACTTCCAGACTGGACAGAACCCTTCGCACTTGCGCCCTCCCCATCTCTCTCGATAAGAACACGGAGGAGGAGTTACATGAGCTTCTAGTGCCTCTTGCAATCTGTGAGCCTTGGTCAGCATGTACTTCTGAATCCACTCATCGGAAATCTTATTGATACGGATAAGCTGCATATTGGTATTCACACCACGGTCACGAGCGGAAAACGTCCCAGCATCGCGCGTAAATATCTCCACTTGCATATCATCAACAGGAAGACCGATAGACTCTACCATTATCCGATAAGCATTGAGCTGAATGGCAACATCATGCACATCCCTGATACCGCGTGTGTAGTAGGTTTTGTACTTCTTCTTACCGTTCCTCCACTTCTCTTGCTTTCCGTCCTTACCAATGACAGGTTCTTTATGCTTGACCAGCCCCATCGCATGAGCCGTCTTAAAGCTCCCATAAGTCTTCACGTCGTACAGGATATGCCTCTTGCCGTCGTAGCAGTCAAACTGCCCCGTATACGTTCCTGTTGGGTCTGTGAGCCGCTTCTCTGCAACCATCTGGTCATTCTCAAGGAACTGTTCGAGGAAAGCATGACAGCCTGTACCAAAGATAGCGAATATAGAATCCTGTGGATTGATTGAGTAGTTCCTCGTCAGTTTCAAGTATTCTTCCCTAGTACCACTAAGGAGCTGCGTAGCAGATGGCTTTCCAGTCCACTCTCTTTGCTCTGAAATAGCCTTGAGCGTCCTGTGAGACAAGCACCTCCCTGCATCAAAACACCTTCCGATTCGACACTTTGTTAAACACTTCTCGATTTGCACATCCTTCCCATCGGGGCAGATGTATTTGTTATATGGCAATTTATCACTTCTCCTTTCATTCAATCTGCAAGACGGATTCTACTCGTATTCAAATCCATCACTAGCTCTACCTCTTCCACCTTCGTACCATGTCTAGCTTTGCCAATACCGAGCATGACCTTGTTCTTCTTTAACTCCGCTTCTTCTGGCATAAGCTCTGGATTTTTCCCAGGTCTCCACAGCAGGAAGATGTTATCCGCACTCGCTTCGAGGTCGCCGCCGCCTTTAAGGTCTGCCATACTAGGCTTCTCCCAGATACGGCTACCGCGATTTAACTGGCTCAGAACAACCACATGGATGTTATTGTCTTTTGCCAGAGGTTTCATTCCTTTAGCGGTTTCGGCAAGGAACTCAAACTGAGAGCAGTTCTTCATATACTGAATGTAGTCGATGAAAACAACATCCAACTGCCCCTCGAAGAGCTTCGCATTTGCGTCCTTGATGTAAGAATCCACCTGTTTGATGTCCAGACCGTTCTTATCAATGATATACAGGTGTTCCTTGAGCTTATCGAGACAGTTATATACGAGCACATCTCCCTGCTTAATCATCTCATCAACGATTTCAACAGGTCTTGCCAGCATACACGCCAGCACCCGCTCATAAAGTGCTCCTGCGCTCATCTCCATTGAGAAATAGAGGACGTTCTTACGCTGTCTCACCACCATATCTACGCACATACAGACGGTAATGAAGGTCTTTCCTGCGCCGCTATATCCACCAATGAAGGTAACATCCTTGCGCCGTCCTCCTCCTCTCACACCATCGTCAACAGCCGTGATACCATACTGGACGCTCTTCTCTTCAAGCATAGCTCTCGTCTCTTCTAGGCACTGCTCTGGTGCTTTGAAATCCTCATCGAGACGAATATCCTCTTGTGATACATGCAGAAAATCAAGGATTGCAGGGCGCTCCACTTTCCACCTCTCAGCGAGCATGTCAGCGATAGAGATTAATGTCAAGTTGTCTTTGACACTCTTTGAAAAGTTTTCCGCTACCTTCTTCTCTGCCGATTCGGAAGAACATTTGTTAAGCTCCTGCTCCAATACAAAGATGTCAAGCGGCACACGTTTAAGCGAGTCAAGGTCATTGTTCCCCTTTGAAAAATACTCGTTTGTGTCTTTGATACCATCAGGAAGAAGCAACACCTCGAACGGCACATCGGCGGCATATTTCAGAGCGTTTTTCCTCACCTTTGTCAGCAGTGGATAAGCCACACCGTCATTGTCAGGAACGAGCACAACGGTAAGGGACTCATATATCCTATGAATCTTTTGCAGCTCTTCAAGATGATACTTGGACGGCTGAGAGGAGTTATAGGCAACTGCCGCATATCCAGCTTGGTGAAGACTCATCGCATCGAAGAACCCTTCTACAAGAAAAAGCGTATTGGTGAGCCGTTCTTTCGCCCCTCTGAGGTTGAACAGGAACTTGGATTTCGTGAAAATATCGTCGTTCTTATTGGTCAGATACTTAGGAGTTCCCTCGAATCGACGTAAAGCATAGCCGACATAGCGACCGTTAGTATCAACGAAAGGAATAAACACATTTCCGTGATTATCCGCGCCCAACGTAAACTCATTAATCGTTTCTTCTGTAAGACCGCGTTCTTTTGTGAGGTAGTCCTGCACAACCTTCACGTTCTTGTGATACGTTTCGGCTGCTTCTTCGTTGTAGTTGACGATGCTCTTTCGTTTCACATACCCCTCATCTTGAGAAATATCTACGTTAAGCTCGTCGGCGAGAATCTCACAAGCGGTAAAGAAGTCAACCTGCTCCATTTCCTCGATTAGATTGATTACGTCACCGCTCTTGCCACACGCCCAACAATGAAACGTCTTGTGGTCATACACACAGAACTCCGTAGCGTTGCCATGCTTGCAAATCGGGCAGACTCCACGATATACATTCCCCTGACGTGTAAGCTCTGTGAACTTCTCGCAATACTCAACGAGGTCTATCTGGTCGATTAGTGCTCTTAGAATCATGTACCAAGAAATCCTTTCAAGTCGATGTCATATTCCTTCTTATCCGTAATACTCTTAACGGCTTTTTTCTCTTCTTCGGACTGCCGACTCTCAACCCATATCTGAGATATACGCTCAAGTGAGTACACATCTTCAACAGGAATCTCCGTCTCAGTCAGCATCACACAGATATTCTTTATGGTCTGCCGTGGTAGCTTCATAAGATAGCTTCGACAAATGAAATACTCCTTACGAGGCTTCCCCCCTACGAATGGTTTCAGATGGATATTGTGAAGCCAAGCAAGGCAGCACTTATGCACCTGCTTATTGAAATCTATCTTACTAAATTCGATAATTTCCTCTTTAGTCATACAATCACCACCTCTAATCGTATTAATAAAGTGTTTCATAAAGTAGTATCTATTTACATTTGATAGTATAAGTTACTACTCTATGGGTAAAAAAAATATGTAAGTATTACACGAAAAGACGGCCTATTATGACCGTCCACAGAGTAGTATTACTTACGAGGGAACTTGAAATCAAGCACCTTTGCGGCGGCATCCTTGAGAACTGGGTCAGCGCTATTGAACTTCATCCACGTCAGGGACTTCATAGACACCTCAGACAGCTTCTTACCGTTGTTCATGCTGCCGTCACTCACCACCATATCGAGGAGCTTCTGAATCTCTTCGGGGGCATTTGCCGTGTCCACAGGCTTCTGGTATGTGCTGCTAGAGCCGTAGGACTGCCGCTTATCATACTCTACCTTGGTTTCGAGATTGCCGCTACGCTCGTTCTCAGGGAGCGCCCAATCGGGGAGAGTAATCTTTCCGTAGAAGCGCCCATTGTGAAGGTCAACGCGCGGAGAATCAAGCTCATAGAGATAGCGACCAATGCCAAGCTGCGCCGCTGCACGTTTGAGAGCACCAGAGATAGCGCCCTTGAGGGGAGAAGCCTGTTCTGTGAACTCTGCTCCATCCGATTTAACGATAGTCTTGCCGTCGAACTCACACGTCAGGGTACAGATAACGCCCTTAGAGCACGTCTCAAAACTGTCTTTCCAGCCCTCAACGCCGAAGACCTCATCGAGACGGTTCTGGATGCCACGAGCCGATACATAAGCGAGCATCGTACCGCTCTGACGGTCTTTGAACGTACTTCCTACACGCCACTCAATTTCCTTGCTCGGAAAAGGTGCGCGGAGCAGTTCAGCTACATTTTTTTCTGCCATTTTGTTCTTCCTCCATCTTGAACTGAATATTAATCTTTGGCACATAGCGAGTACCGTGAGAATCAACGGCGTAAATCCTGATTGGAATACCGTGTTTGATACAGTTGTTGCAATAAGCTGTTGCTTCGTCTGGCTCGTTTGTTAGTACACCAAACTCTTCGTGGATAAACGTCATTCTTACGACCTCCCATGTGATAACACCAGTATAACAGAGTTAGAGCATTACGTCAATAGAAAATTTATTTACGCAGTAATACTTTTCGGCAGACCTTTTGTGGTAAATCAATAATAGCACTCTGCTCGATTAGTGTCAATCTTGATTTTACTTGGAAAGACGTTTTGCGAGACGAGCAGCGAGAGCAGGGTTAGTCTTAGAGAGGTTGCGCATAAAGTCAGAATCGATAGCTTTCTTCGCAGAGACAATGGGCTTCACATCAACAGCATAGACAACGGCACGGTTTCTGGCAGGTTTCCCAATATCATTCTTAGCTTTCTTGCCGAGCTGCCAGTTGTTTTTGAGAGCGGCGAAGAAGTAGGCAATAGGATTCTTAACAGAGAGGGAGCTGTTGAGCAAGGCGAGCTTCTCTTCAACGTAGTTCACGCCAAGCTCTTTCATCTCCTCGAAGGAGCACGGCTTATTACCAGCCAGCTTGCGTCCGTATTCCAGAACTTTCGTGGCGTAGAGGACGGGGGAGATACCGAGGGCAGCAGCTTTCTGTCCAACGGCGGCATGGTGGCTAGTCTCAGTCTCCTTCTCAACATCGTTATTATTTGTTTTAACTATTCTAGTTTGTTCTTTGCGATTCGTAGCCATAGGGCATGTCACGGGCTTATCGAGGATTCTGACGTAGCGTGCCAAGACCATTTTAGGGATTTTTGGGGAGTACATGAGCTTGACTGCGACCAGACCAGCGCGGCGAAGGTCGGTAATGATATGGCTGACGCGAGACATAGACTTACCCATCATCTCAGCGAGGCTACGATTATTCGCCCAGCATGAGCCTGTTTTGGCAGAAAGATATTCAATCCTCTCGAACAGCAACACATGCGTGGATGTCATTTTGATGCCGTTGACTACATCGTTCGGTTTGAACTTCATGTTGTACCTCCGTTTTTAATAAAAAAATAAGCGCCCAACACACCTTTTTGGTGCATCAGACGCTTTTGTTTCTTGCCTGTGCAGTTTGACTATGATATAATAGTCGTAGAAGTTGATGAAACGGTGTATATATCTGTGTTCCATCGACTCGCTCTACTGGGGTGTGTAAAGAAGACCAGTAAAGCCGCTTCTAAGTGACGCCAATCACTTGGGAGCATTTTTTTTGTTCAGTTTTCAAAGGAATGTGGATAACGCTGTGGATAACTCATGTTTCACAGATTGCTACCTACGTCTTATATGATAACTCGCCAGCCCTTATGTAGTCAACGCTTAAAAGCAAATATTTACATAAAAGGTTCGGTATGTTACTGAGTATTACTCGATGATATTTTTTCTTGACGTATCGCTTATAGTGTTATACAATGTGAGCGTAGATGATTTTTTCTTATCGAGAAGGAGGATTTACCATGATTTCTATCGACGTAGGATTCGGTAACACTAAGGTGTATGACGGCGAAACCTTAAACGTGTTCCCCTCTATCTATTACCGCGCCAAGGCAGCCGAAGCCGTGAACGACCCAAGAGATATGCTCCTTGAGCTGGATGGTGAGAAGTATCATGTTGGCATCACGGCTCTGAACAAAGGTGGAGAGTCACAGATGGAGCGTCACAACCTCCTCCGTCACAAGCTCTTCATTCTCTCTGCGATTTGTGCTACGACGAGAGGCGATTTCTCCGATAAGGTTCTTCTTGGTCTTCCGATTAGCGACATGGAGACGATGAAGGAATCTGTTGAGGGATTGAAAGGCACATACCACGTTATTTTCAACGGAGAGCCGAGAGAAATCAACATCACGACCATTAAGGTATATCCTCAGTCAGAAGCCGTATACAACCTCCTAGAGCGTCAGGACGAGAATATCAGAGACAAGGCAATCGGTATCATCGATGTGGGACAGAAAACGGTTGACCTCGCCTACTACAACTACGGGACGCTTGATGATGATAGGTGCGGGAGTCTAACAAAACTCGGTTGCAAATCGGCGTATCTTGACATCCAGAAGGCGCTTAACCGTGTCTGCGACATCGATACTGAGTGGTATCTGGTATCTAAGTTCTTGAACCGCGAAGCAATAGAAGAAGATAAGAACCGTGCGTTTGAGGACATGGCGCGTAAGATTCTGAGCGCAACCAGTAACCTTGGATGGAATTACCATGAACTCGATGCAGTGTACCTTATCGGAGGCGGTAGTTCTTATATCGAACCATTCGTAAAGGAGCATGTAAAGGTTCTTACTGGAGAGAGCGACAAGGTTATTATTCCATCTAACCCAGTATTCGCGAATGTGAGGAGTTACTACGAGGGGGAATTGAAATGAGTAAGAGAGTTTCAGTAGTATTCCCTGGGCTTATCGGGGACTATGTAGAAAAACGTATGAACCAGCTTGGACTCACTCCTAGCCAGTTCCTTCATATCATGGTTATCAGGGATTTAATCAGACCATTGACCATCGAAGAAGCTGGCATCCTGAGTATCGGCGTAGGCCGTATGAAGTCAGGTGGTAGTGCGGAACAGGTTATCGCTGGACTTGCCCCGCTATTCGAGAGAGAAGGTTACTCCAAAAAGCAGGAAGAGGAAGAGCCTTTAGGAGACGAGGACGTAAAGAAGGTGGTTAGCGACATTCTTGCCGAGCCAATCCCAGAACCGTCAAAGGCAGAAGAAAAGCCAAAACAGACCGTAGAGAAACACCAAGACGAGCCTAAAATGGGGAATATGACAGGCTACATCTGAAAATAGGCAAAAAAATAAGGGGACTGCGAAAGCAGCCCTCTTTTTATGTGAGTTTGTTTTTTCTCTTCGTCGGATATAAAGCGAATACGGCTTTTTCGAGGTCAGATGCAAGGTTTTTCTCCTCTGCTTCTTTTTCTAGCCGTAATTTTTCCTCGATTTGTTTCTTCTTATAAGCGGCGTAACCTCTTACTAAATAGTCGCTGCCCTCTCTTGTGTGAATCCATTTTTCTACTTCGGCAGGGAGTGACACAAGTTGTTCCGAAACACTAGCTTCTCCCAGCAGCATATCGACAGGGATATTCATGCCCTCTGCGGCTTTGATAATGTTTTTAAGATAGACACGGCTACCCTTCATCGCTTGCAGGTATTGTGGTTTCCAGCCAATGCTACGACAAAACTCGGCGGCAGAGATTTTATGCTGCTTAGTATATCTCTTAATAGTCTCAAACAGATAATCTCCGCTAATGTGTGTTGATTTACTATGCTTTATCATCTAAACACACTCCTTGCCAAAAAATAATACAACGTTCAATCGCATGTTATCCATACATATAATATTTACTTTGTCCTAGTATGAAAAGCAACGAAATTTATTTGTCGCAATATGATAATATGCTTTTATTTCATAACCAGTCAGATAACATCGTAGAACGTCACAAGACTCTATCTACATTATATTGAATAGTAAGAGAATCCGCAAGACCTAAATACTGCTAGTTAATATTAAATAATACTCCTAAATTTGTTGCCAACAACAGACATCCGATAGATTTTGTTCGTATCGATTGGTACATAAACACTATTAAACATTACCATATCATGCTGAGTTCCATCGGGGCATTCCAGAGTGAAGAACATCATAGGCTTACCGTTTTTCTGTTTCCAATGTTTGATACGACGCACAACGCCAAGGACGATGCGGACGTTATTATCCTGCTCATCGGGGACTTGGTATTTACTTGTATCATAGTCAGCGAAGATATTCTCAAAGGTCATGCCGAGCACTTCAAGCTCCCCTGCTCTGTTGTCAAAGTCGGTGTCTGTGGCTTCAACCTCTTTGATTTTCTGCTCAATATCCCAATACTTAGAGCTGTAATCAAGGTATTTCTTATGAGCATCAGACTTTTTCTTCGTTCCGTCCTTCGCCGTCTCGTAGATAGCCTTATTCTTCTCGATTCGTTCCTTGGTCGTTTCCAGTTGCTTGTTGAGCTTATCGAGGACACCGCTCTGATAAAGAACCTGTAAAAGCTCGCTCCTATCTCCTAAGAAGTCCAGCGCACCAGCCTTGATAAGATTCTCCACTTTGTCCTTCGGAAGTTTCTTGTAGCTCTGATAGTCAAGGGGAACAGGAATATCGCCGATACCAGAAATGTAGTTGATAGCCATTCTGATAGCCTTTTTGCCGTCATCTTTGACAACCACTTGCCAATCACATGTAGTAGAACGCGCATCGGGAGGAAGAATCTCTACGCCATGCCTACGAGCGTCGTTGATATACACCAGCAAATCCTCCTGCTTGTCTCCGTTGTACGCATTGAGATAGGCGCAAAGGAACTCAGCAGGATAGTGTGCCTTGAGATATGCCGTCTGATAGCATGTGTAACCGTATGCGGCGCTGTGCGACTTATTGAACTGATACGCGGCAGCGTTAGAGAGCCATTCTGCTAGTTTTTGAGCGACCTCAGAGCTTACACCACGCTTCTCACAATCACTCACAAACTGAGGAACAAGTTTAGCCATCTCCTCTGGAATCTTTCTACCGATAGCACGACGGAACACATCTGCCTGTCCTAAATCATATCCTGCCATAGCCTGTACAATCTGCATCGCCTGTTCCTGATAGAGCATGACACCATAAGTATCTTTCAAGCAAGTCTCTACCCAAGGATGGATATAAGTAAACGGCTTTCCCTTTCTCCGATTAGTAAACTCATCAACCATACCACTCTGAATAGTGCTAGGACGATACAACGCCACCAGCGGCACAATATCGAACACACTTTGAGGTTTAATATCTTGAATGATTTTTCTCATACCACCAGATTCAATCTGAAAGCATCCGAGAACATCGTCATGGTTCAGCATATCGAAGGTAGCTTCATCCGTATCAGGAAGGTTGTCTACGTCCACAGACGCGCCGTAGCGTGCCTCTACCATCTTACAGGTATTATCTATCACGTCGAGGGTTTTGATGCCCAGAACGTCCTCTTTGAGCAGCCCCATAGCTTCGAGGTCGTGATACTCATAGGCACACACATAATCATCGCCCTGTTTTTCGATAGCGCACCACTCCGTAGGCTCACTAGGGAACAACATGACAGCACTTGCATGACATCCATAGTTCTGAATGACACCAACATACTTTAACGCGAGGTCTTTCAATCGTCCATCCGTCTGCTCCTCGATAGTTTTAGGGAGATTGCGAATCGCAGAAGGTTCATAACCAAGACTTCTAGCCGCTCTCTGAATCGCTGCTCTCTCACCCATAAGACCAAAGGTGCGAACGTGATATACTTCGTGATACTTATCTACAAGATACTGGATAGCATCACCGCGCCTACTATTGGGAACATCCGTGTCAATCATTACTACCCCATGTCACCATAGGGATTAGACTATCTCTTCACCATGCCTTACGGTTTAGGTGTCTCGCACTTCGAGGTGTAGCAAAATCACCCCTACGCTCCTTTGAGCTAGTCGTTACACTTTATTATCTCACAATCATTACTCTTATGATACTTATTTATTCCACTAAAAGAAGCCCCAAGTTGCTCGGCTGCGTACTTTGACGCGGCATATATCGACTTGAAGCTCTTAATGAATTTGCCGTTTTTATATAGTTTACACTTAACAAAATTTCTGACAAACCCCAAAGATGAATTTTTAAGATTTCCCCTTCGGTCTGTCCACCTCAAATTAGAAGCATTATTGTTCAATACGTTGCGGTCTATGTGGTCTACTTCTGGTAGGTTTTTGGGATTAGGAATGAATGTTTTTGCTACCAATCTATGTACAGAATAGTGTTTACTTCTCTCCTTGCCATGTGTCATACTTACATATAGGTATGGAGAAGTTCTACTACTTCTTGGAATTAAAAAAGTGCAAGTTCTGTAAGATAGTATCTTCCCAGTTTTATTGATAGCATAGTTTTCTTCAAACCCCTTAACAGGAACAAACCCATCAGGAAGTAACTCTGGAAAATTAAGCCATATAGCTTTGTTTATGTTATACGTTTTAGAGTTATCTTTATCGTGTAAAATGACTCTATATAGCTTACCTTTACCTCGTGGCGGTGCTATTTTTATAGGCCGCATTGTCTCTTTTCTATATATTTTTCCGCTTCTTGATATTAAGTATTTGTTTTCAAACCCCTTAAACGGACGTAGTTTTTCCATACAACCACTCCTCTCAGAGCGATTGCGAGATAATCTTAGCACGGTATTGTCTATACCCTCCGATGTACAAGGATATAGAGTTCCACCGTTAGCCCTTATAAAAGGACACCCGCTTGCAATAACGGTTCACGAGAATTAACACCGCCTGTTTCCAGACGGCTCGACATTAATGTTTATCTGCTGAAGAAGAGCGTTTGTCGTGTGCAAATCTCTCGAAGATAAGCCCGTACTTGATAGGGTCAATGCGTGTAATGTCCATGAGGTAAGCAACAAGACAGCCGCCGACACTACCGCGACCAATACCTGTCCTGATACCGAGATTATGGCAGCCGCGAACAAAGTCCTCTGTCATAAGCATGTAGTTTGTATAGTCAATCTTATCGAGAACCTTGATTTCATGGTCAATCTGAGCCTTGTACTTGGGATATTCTGACTCAGGAACATGACCTACAACCTTCTTTTTGAAGCCATCCGCAACCAGCTTGCACATTTGAGAGAGTGGCGTTTCGCCTTTCGGAACTTCAAAGACAGGGTAATGCTTCTCACCGAAGGGAATCTCCACCTGTTCACACTTAGAAGCTACGCGCTCAGTCTCCTCGATTAGCTCATTCACGATAGTATTATCAAGATAACTCAGGCTGTTTCTCACTTGCTGTTCGGAGTGGATATAATAATCGTCCGTTTGGTAATAGTCGCTGTCTTCACCAATCCCCAACCATTTCCTATGCGTGTCCGCTTCGTCTTTGTTGACATAGTGGGAATCCTCGGTAACGTAAGCTGAAATGCCTAAGTCTGTGGCAAGGTCAATCATATTCTTATTGTATTCCTTTTGTCTATCATCCGTGGCGCATTGTACCTCTACATAGAAGTCCTCTCCAAAAGCGTTCTGAAAGGTCTTGGCACGGTCATAAGCAAGGTCATAGTCCCATTCATCACCGTTTCGAGGATTGAGAATACCACCCATGCAGGCAGAAGAAACAATCAGCCCTTCTTTGTGAGCGATAATGTCCTCAGTTGTAAGTCTCATAGTGTAGAAGAAATTATCAGGTTTGTTCCCTTTGTCACCATACCCAATCGTTGCTAATCGGAGAAGATTATGATAGCCTGTTTCGTTCTTAGCTAAAAGGATAATGTGACAGCTCTCTTTGCGGTCTTTGATGTAGTAGTTAGGAATCCAGTAACCCTCCATGCCAAAGATAAACTTGATAGAGGTGTTATGCTCCTTATTGTACTTCTTTGTTTCCTTGTATGCCTCCATCAATCCGCTCGTTGTACCGTGGTCTGTCAGCGCCCAAGCGTTCTGTTGAAGCTCTCCGATTCGAGAAACCATATCAGGAATCTTTGCGATGGCATCTCTCTTTGAATAATGACTGTGCCTATGTAACCCTACGAACATTTCAACCTCTCCTCCGCAATATTAAAATACTCATCGTTCTGTTCCCAGCCGATATAGTTCCTATTTGTGTTCTTAGCCGCAACAGCAGTAGTACCGCTACCCATAAAAGGGTCAAGGATTACCCCCCCATCGTCCGTGTAAGTCTTGATGAAATACTCACAAAGGCTAACAGGTTTTTGCGTAGGATGAAGAGTCTTTCCGAACGCACTTCTCCATGACACTTTTAGAACATCGCGAGGAAATCTTGTACCAGTAGTGTTTTCACTACGGAAACGTTTCACCGCATTATAGTTACTACTATTTTTGTCTTCCAGCCCACGCCGATACGGCTTACCGTGCTCCATAATAGGGTGATAGACAGGCAACTTATCATAAAACACTAAGACGTTCTCATGACATTTCATTGGCATACGCCTAGCGTTTAGAAAACCTGTTGGGTTCGCTTTCTCACAAATCCATTCATATCGAAACATTTTAGGATTGGACATAACTGCCGTTGCCGTAAATGGCATCTGAGTGAAAATGAGAATGGCAGAATTTTTCTTTGTCACCCTCTTAATTTCTTTCCAGAACGCATCCATATCAACAACCGTGTCCCATTTATTTTGTGTCGTACCGTAAGGAGGGTCAGTCAACACCATGTCAACTGAGTTATCTGGCAGAATCTTCATTCCCTCGATACAGTCACCGTGATAGATAATATTCTTTTCCATACAAAAAAAAGAAGGAAGCTCTCGCTCCCCTCAGCAGACAACCCCGATAGCAGAGTTGAATCCGCACTTATATCCCTTTGTCGCTGCCTTGAGGGCTTCTTGAGCCTCGTGCAACGTCTTATAGCGTCCTACATGGTGCTTCTGCCTTACACCGATACCGACACGCCATTTACCTCTCTCTGTATCAAACCAAATCACGCCATCTTTACGCAAGCAAATCTCTCCTAATCATCTTCATGTAGCATCTCGTACATACGTCTCCACCTTCTGCCCTGTCTGCAATTCTTCCACGCTCCATCGCGTTTCCAAGGGTCACCAGTACACTTACCGTTCACCCAATAGATACAGGCAAGACAGAAACACCACTTGTCGCAAGCGTTCTCTATACACCTACGACAGAACCGTTTCAACGCACAACTAAACATATCGCATCAACTCGTTTTTAGAACCCCGAAGGGTTCGGTATATTTTGTCAAGGAATCATAACTCCACCGACAAGACCAATGCCAGCACCGATAAGGAACGATTCAAACGTCTTTTTATGACGCTTTTTAGCTTCGTCCTTCTTCACTTGCTTGACTTCTTTGTCTTTCTGCTCGGTGAGTGTCTTTGTATTCTGTTCTACGGCAGTTTGCACTTCACGTTCAACAATAGGAGTCACATCGAGAGTAGTCTTACTAGACTGTTCCACTTTCAGCTTACCCTTGTCAAACTTCTGAGTCTCATTGTCAAGAGTATCAAACGCAGTCTCTTTGCCGTTGTAGTTAATCACCACTTGCGGCTTATCGGAGCGAATCTCTACGTCAGCGTCGTTAGGAGTCTCCTTCTGGACGTACTGGATAACAGATTCTTTCTGCGATTCGACAGGGACTTTAACCTCTTTGACCTCAGTAACAACCTTGGGAACTTCCACTCGATTAGCATTGTATTTCTTACACGCTTGCCATCCGCACATGAAAGAGATAGCGAGGAGAGAAACAATGATGATGCCATAGAGCACCTTATCTTTATTCTCCCATACAGTACCGAGAAAACCAGCAGCCTTGTCCTTGATTTCCTGCTTATTCATAGATAACATCTGCATCAAACTCCTTATCGCCAATGATAGCCTTGTCCGTGTACTGCCACATGAAGCCCTTGATGCCATCCGTACCATCGTCGTCGGCAGTAGGGTTATACCCATTCTTCCACGCAGCGTTCCATACAGCACAATCGAGTGACTGCCAATCAATGTAGTTGTTCAGCCAGCCCTCCGAAGCGTATACACCGCAATCAAGTGGGTACATGCAGTTGAGAAAAGCGCGGCAGATACCTGTTACATTATCGCTAGAGAACTCGAAGCCATGCCTAGCCTTGTAACCGTCAGCATCCTCCATGTCATAGAAGACAGGCAGCTCGAGGAGCACTCCAGACTCGGAGATTACCTCCTTACAGTTATCAGCTTCAATCGTCGCATCATACGGCGTAAGGCCATACCCATAGTGATAAGCACCTACTTGCAGACCAACAGCATGAGCACCGTTCACATTTTCGAGAAACCTATCGTCGCGGCCTGTCTTGCCATAGGAGCACCGCACAATAGCGAAATCATACCCAGCATCCTTCACCGCTTGCCAATCGACAACACCGTTATTCTCCGAAACATCAATACCATATCTCATACACCATTCTCCTTTAACTCCACCAAAGAAACAGACCTAACACAATGCAGACCACGATGATAAGCGGCATAATCTTCCCAATCAGAATTAAGGCAAGTAATGCCCAAAATGCACCAATGGCGAAAGCATAGTAGACAACACAAAGAACAAACATACAGAACATAGAAAGAAACCAGAGGACGGCTTTTTCAGCCTTTCTTCCCATCTCTTTCAGTTCCTTGATATGCGGAATCTTGCGAAACAAACTCTTAATCTTATCCATCAATTACCTCCTTACAGGGGGAGCGCCAGTTGGGCTGTTCAATTCACTATCAATCCGATATTTGCCGAGCGACTGCCTGACAAGACCGTAGATAGAGGGGACAGCGCCGATAACACCAAGTAGTCCCTGCCAACAGCTAGACAGCTCGAAGTGATACCCACAAAGACCATTAAGCCAATAACCTACCAGCCAAGAAGTACCCACGCACATGAAAAACAGCCCCCATAGGATAGCCATGAGAGCTGCACATGTATAGACATTGTTTCTCACCCAATCGGCAGTAGCCAATGCCTTGTTCTTTAGCTTTTCAAAAACCAATGACAAATCGGAGCAGAGTTACGATAAGAGCACCGCCACCAGAAATAACAGCCCAGAAAGCCGTGTTCTTATTCTTCTCAAGCTCTCCAACCCTCCTTTCAAGGTCACTCATCTCAGAACGATAGACTTCCTTCGATGGGTACAGACTAGGCAAATCAGATTTTAAGTCGTTGAGACTAGCAAGAATCTCCGAAGACTGTTCCTCTAATCTTTTCAGCCTGTACTCAAGCGTTTCTTGTTCCAATCAATCACCCTCTTATCATCAAAGATACCTGACCGTCTATATATGCTCCGTCTTCATTCTTGAGGTACACGGTACATCCATAGCGCGTTATATTCTTTATTTCAATAGTGCCACCTGTATACGATGGGAAAATGCTAGGAGTTTTGAAATAGAGATTATCGAAAGCAACATCTGTGCCGCTTGCCTTAACATCAATGACTTGCGTCTCTTCTTGGATTGGTGCAACAATCTTTAATTCTGCCGCATTACAATAGCCATTAACGAGAATACGGAACTGGATGTATCTACAATCTATCTTCTTCGCCGTGTAATCTTCCCACTCTCCGTAGGAATCAGAGCCATAACGCATCTGGGCGCGGCAAGTGCCATGCAAATCGAGGTAGGGAATTATCGTATACACATCGTCAAGGTCAATTCCATCACACTCACACACCGCATAGGAGGACGTAGGAATCGAGGAAAGCTCTCTTTCTGTGGAGAAGTCTTTGCGCTGCCATGTAAAGTGGTCGTTGTTGGTAGTTCTGAGAGAGTCAAACTCTTTAATAGCGGGTATTGCCAGTCTGCGAATCGAAGAGAACTCATAAGAAAATCCCCTGCTCGTCTTTCTGAGGGCATCGTTGTTTGCATACTCATAAGAAACCATCCTACGAATTGCAACATAGTCATCCGAAACATTGAGCCTGTCAGTATAGAGCGCTCTCGATAAGTCAGAATCACTAGATACACCGACTGCTGAACATACACAGGTATCATAATCATCCTTGACATTGACTCGGGGGTTGAAATCCTTAGTGAACGACCAATAGAGTAACATATTGTTTTTGTTGCCGCTCTCATCGTAGATAGTCCAAGGAATCGACGTTCTATCCTTTGTATCTGAGTCAAATTTATCAAACCTAGCCAGCGAATCGGAAGGAATCTTTTTAAGTTCGTCATCCGTCAGGGAACGCTTAAATACTTGCAGTCCATAAAGATTGAACTGTGTATGGCTATTTCCGTCAGGGAACGCACCAAGATAGGTAGTGGAATCACATACGCCACGGCCTTGAGGTATTTCTACTGGCAGCTTCTTTCCGTCGCAGAATAGCTCCAGCTTTGTTCCTGTTGCTCTCAGAATGATTCTATGCTTTTTACCATCGTTGACGCGGACACCAGTATTGTATACATAATCGCCGCCATTTAACCGCTGTGCATACTTATAGTCAACCCGTCGATTAGTGTCATAGTCAATAGAGACAGGAATTGCCTTTCGGATAGTTCTGTCCGTATCGAGGAAACAGGAAACAGACAACACTTTATGTATCTTCGTGTCATATTCTGCTGTTCTGCCTGTATATTTCACAAAACGACTAGTGTCAAAATCAAATGAGTATTTGTTACGAGGAATTTCATATTCGTAGGTATTGCCGTAAAGCGCCGCGTCGTTCCCGTTGCCGCTCTTATCTGTGAGTGTCTTTAGTAATGCATCTCTGGCTGTGGGAGCATATTCTGCGACTACTGCGCCGTTCTTTGCGAGCTTGAATGAGTATAGCGAAAAGTGTAAATGTGCTGCATCACGACCATCACGACCATTGGCGCCTAAATATGGTGTCGGCATATAGACCGTTTTCTTATCTGTACCCTTGATGTAGACAGTATTTGCATACACGCCATCACAATATACGCTAATGCCGTTATCTGACGGATTGCTGACAATTTTGACAGTATGCTGCTTGCCATCGGCTACCTTGATTTTAGTATCTATATTTTCGTTTTGATGAAAGATGTAAAGATTGCCGTTTTCTACATCAATGTGAAAATCCCTGCCGCCTGATATATCATCTACAAGCTCTTGACCGAACAAACATTTTTTCAGAAATACTTCTGAATTAT